>JACCDN010086003.1_pt1 | contig 57767 bp, 53 predicted proteins | sample 7441691 | NCBI WGS metagenome assembly JACCDN01 (sample SAMN15323439, study PRJNA562643) | freshwater metagenome | isolation source: river surface water | place: USA:Blue River Watershed | collected 2017-08-16 | reverse complement strand
TCTCGTGTGTACTCAGCCTCCAGGCCGCCGCAAGCCGCCTCTTGCACTCGTTCGCACGTGACGAAATGCTGCCCGGAAGCGCATGGCTGAACAAGATCTCGGCACGTTCGCAGGTCCCCACCAACGCTCTGATTGTCGCCAGCGTTGTCCCCATGATTCTCTGCGGCGTTATCTATGTGAACCCGGCCACGCTGTTGCCGATCACGATGTTTGCCGTTCTGGGCATCTACATCGCGTTCCAGTCCGTGGTTCTCGCCTCGCTGCGTCAGCGCGTCAAGGGATGGAAGCCCGCGGGCCCCTTCAGCCTCGGCAGCTGGGGCATTGTGGTCAACGTTGCCGCACTGGCATACGGCATCTGGGCCATCTACAACCTGACCCTGCCGGGTGCGAGCGGCGACTTCGCCACCGACTATGTCGTGCACATCGGCCTGGGCGCGGTACTGGTTCTCGGCGCCCTGTACTTCGTCATCGCACGTCCCGACAAGAAGTCGGGATCGCCCCAGGGCGACGCGATCGAGGTGGCCGCCAAGATCCGCGCGCTGCACGCCAGCAAGTAAGCATCACCCCCAACGACAGGGCTCCACGGCAACGTGGGGCCCTGTTGCTATTCCCAGGCGCTGATGACGAGGCGCAGCCCAAGCCCCGCCATCACGAACGCTGCGACGCGATCGATGGCGGTTTTGGCACGGGAATACGCCGCGCGCGGGCCCGAGCTCGAGAAAACCAGCGCAACGACCGCATACCAGATGACCTCGAGCGAAAACAGCAAGGGTGGAATCACAACGTAAAACCACACGGTGGGGCTCTGGGGCATCAGAGCCGTAAAGACACCGCCATAGATGATGGCCGCCTTGGGATTGCTGATCTGTGTGGTGATGGCCTGCCACATCGGGCGACGGTCCGAGGCTGATGCCTGAATAAACACCATCGGACTGCTCGCGCCCCGCCACATGCGATACCCGATGTACGCGAGGTACACGCCACCGGCAATTTTGAGGGCAGCAAACAGCCACGGCACCGCGGCCAACACGGCATACAGGCCCAACAGTGCACTGGCGGCGAACACCGAACCACCACAGCCCATGCCAATCGCGGCCCACAGCCCCGCCGTCCGCCCACGCGAGACGCTGGTCGACGCAACCATCAACACGCTGGGGCCGGGGCTGATGATGCCTAATGTGATGGCCACCGCAATGGCGGCGATGGCGGCGGCCTCGTTCATGCCTTAGTCCCGGTACGCGGCAATGACTCGGCCCAGGTAATTCGTGGCACCCGCTACGACACCAAACACCGCAGCACGATAGAACCACACGGCGACCCGGATTTGGGTGTGCAGTGCCGAACCCGCCTGCTGCGCCTCGGATCCGGCCAAGCCGATGACCGTCACGATGAGCGCGGCCAGTGCCACGGCGGCAACCAGCAACCCCCAGTACCAGCGGGGAATCGAGATTCGCCCCAACGACCACACGACGCCGAGGATGCCGCCCACCGCGAGAAGCGCGATGCCACCCTCAAGCGGGTCAAACAAGCCAAACAGCGAGATGACGACCGCAATTCCCTGCAGGATTGAGGCGGCGAGTAAGCGGCGTTGAGTCATCACACCATTCTTGTCCACGAGCAGGGCGCGCGCGAATTTACTGACCCGAGAGGCCCCGACGGATCGCGCTCAGACCCGATTGTGCCATGAACCGGAACTTGGCAATCGTCTCGTTCGGGCTGGGCTCGATGGCGTCGACCAACCACTCGTCACCGTTCTGAGGGGTCGCGCGCCATTGGGCGTACAGGAATGAGTCGACGTTGAAGGGGAACGAGGCGCGATTGCCGTAACGCTGCCCCGTGCCATCAGCGCGCGAGTTCCATCCCGCAAACACAAACCCCGGGCGACTGTACCCGTTGGCATCCAACGCCGAATCGGCGTGAGCGGTCTGGGCGGGCATATCCCCCGCCCCTCCGTTGGGGTGGAAAAACACTGTGCTGGTCTGCGGTGCCACGATGGTGCGAATTGCACCGGTCAGCGGCAATCGGCCGGAACGAGACACGACAGGCGCCGAACCGTTGACCATCAGGCTGCAGACGGCGAAGCCGTACGCGCCGATCGAGATGAAACCAGAGTTCACCGAGCTGTTTGCGCCGTCCACGAACTCGAGATTGTGTTCAAACAAATAGATCTTGACTTCGTCGGCTTCGGAATTGTTGACGCGGAACATCGAACCGGCCTCACCCGACACCGTGAACGACAACGAGTCGCTGTGCCGAGTGATGGTGTACTCGGGTACTGCACGGGTTTTGACGGGGGTGCTCACGAAGGTGCCTCACTGTGTCACGGCCTCGAATTGTGGCACGCGGGAGTTGATACCTTGAGCATATTTTTATTTCAGAGATATTGCAACATGGGACACAATGCCCCAACGAGGCCGCGAGGGGGGCTAGCGACGCCTCGCCGCGCCCGCCGTCATGAACGACACGGCGAGGAACGCCGTGATCACCCAGAGCATGTTCGACATGCCGATTGCGTGTCCCACAAAGCCCAACAGGGGAGGGCCCACGAGGAAGGCCGCATAGCCGCAGGTCGTCACAAAAGCCACGGTGCGCGCAGGGTTTGACATCTCACCCGCAGCCGAAATGAACAGAGGGAAGGCCAACGCGACACCGGCGCCCCACAACACAACCCCGATGAAGGCGACCGTGAGGTTGGTGGACAGGGCGATGGCCAACAGGCCGGCAATTCCCGTGAGCGCGAGCACACGCAGGGTCGGGACTCGCCCGAAACGATCCGCCAACGAACCACCCCAGAATCGCACCGCAGAAATGGTGACAAGAAGAACAACGTACGACAGACCGGCGACGGTGTCCGACTGGCCAAAGCTCTGCGCAAAGGTCAGCGCCAGCCAGTCATTCGAGGCTCCCTCGGCCAGGGTCATGCCAAAAATTCCGAGGCCCAACAACACGAGCGGGACCGTCACAAAAGACAGCCCGCGTCCTGACGGAGCAGCCGACTCCGAGTGATCGTCCGACACAGCACGCCCGACTCCGGACGGCTCCCACCGGAATCCGACAATCGGGACGATCAGCGAAAGTGCCGCCAACACGGCGACCTGCGCCACAATCGTGACACCCACCACCATCGACAGCGTCCCCACACCGGCACCGACCAGGGTCCCTAGCGAATACGCTGCGTGCAACCGGGGCAGGGTCGAACGGCCTCGACGCGATTCGATTTCGGCGCCGTCCACGTTGATGCCCACATCCGCGGCACCCACCGCGAATCCGGCGACCCACAGGCCGATGCCATAGCCGACAACCGAACCGGACTGAATCGAGATGGCTTCGACGACCAGCGCGGCGATTAGGATTAGGGTTCCCCAGACCACGGGCATTCGAGTGCCTCGAGCCGAAATGAACTTGCCGATCAGGCTCAGCGACAACAGCGAACCCACCGCACCGACGAACAGAAGCACACCCAACTCGGCCGTGGTGATGCCCAGTAATTCGGTCACCTGCGGGAAGCGAACCAGAATCGAGGCGCTGACGAAGCCTTGGACGATGAACGAACCGATGATGACGAGGTGCCAGCGCCGTGTGAGGTGCGCGAGGGGTGCGTCGGGGGTCGAATCAGTGTGCGACATGGCTGTCCTTTGCGGGTCGGGCACGAGTTATCCCAAACTACAGTGTCAGCGCACTCAACCCTGGATACACGGCAAAAATGACGGTGACGGGCAGAATCACAAAAACCAACGGCACCATCATCGCGACCTCACGGGTGCTGCCCGATTCGATCAGGCGGCGGGCCGCCGACTCGCGCTCCTCGATCGCAATGGCCGACACCACGGCAGCCACCGGCGTGCCGCGTTCCATGGCCTCGCGGATTGCGGACAACACGCGCACCCAGCCGTCGTGGGGCACACGACGCGCACTGGCGTCAAACGCCGCTCCCACACTGACGCCCAAATCATGGGAGGCCACGATGCGTCGGCACTCCCCCGCGATGACTCCGTCACCAATTCGCGCGAGTCGAGCCACAGTATCCATCACGCCCAGACCAGCGGTGAGGCACAGCACCGCGAAATCCAGCATGACGGGCAGCTCGTCGCGAGCCGCGGTGACCCGCCTGCGCCTCACAACCGACCGAATCACAGATTGCACCCGGCTCGCGGCGGCGCGAATGGCGCGCGCGAGTGACCGGCCGCCCCGGGCATCGTCGACGGAAATACTCGCCGTTCCGGACCCCATCGACGCAACATCGCTGATATGCCGCGCAATCACCCGGTCGCGCGCCGGACCGCCGTCTCGCGGAATTAACAACAACCCACCCGCAAGCACCGCTACCGCCCACCCCACCGCGATCATTCCCCCACCACCGCCAACCGCCGTTTCTGTTCCGGCACCCGAGCGATTCCCGCCATCACGAAATAGGCAACCACGGTGGCCCCAAACCCAGCGACAACGATGAGGCTGCCCGTTGGGCTGCTCAGCGCGTCCCGGGTTTCCGGACGGGACACGATCATGCCGAGCACAATCCACGGCGCCGCAACCCCGAGCCGTGCGGCGTGCCGCACCCACGATTGCCTGCTGCGCACCTCGTTGCGAATTCGGGCTTCGGCCCGGACTGTGTCGGCGACGGCGTGCACGATTCGGGGAAGCTCGGTGCCGCCCACCTCGCGCGCAATGATAAGGGATTCGATGATGGTATCCGCGGTGGGATCGGCGATCGAGGCTTTCAACCGACGTGCGGCACGCTCGAAACCGACACCCCGCTGTAGCTCCTGCGCACAAATCGACCACGGCATTCGCCACCGGTCGGGCACGCGGTCGGCGACATCGATGAAGGCCTCGGCCACCGTCGAACCCGAGCGCAACGAACCCCGCAGCGATTCGATCACATCCGGCCACGCGGCACGGGCCGCCTGTCGTCGAGCGGACCTGTGGCCCTCGAGCACCGCAAACAGTGCGATAAGTGCACCGCAGGCTGCGAGGGGAACCACGACGGGAAGCGGAATGAGCACTGAAGCGGTGGCGGCGACCAACGCGACTACCCCCACCACGACGAGAATCACCGAACCCATCGATTGGCCCGCCAATCCGACCTCGTCCAGCCACAACCGCACTGGCATCTTCCGACGGGTGCGACCCGACGACGATTCAGGCGCACGCCACCACACCAGGGCGACTCCCCCGGCGGCCAGCATGGCGCACATCGCCGCCTCGATCATGCCCGCACCGTCACAGATCCCATGGCATAACCTCGAAACTTCCGTCCGGGTTGGACTGGCCGACATCGATGATGTGTGCAATTCGTCGGGTGCCATCTGCGGCCATGGCGCAGTGCACAACGATGTCGATGGCCGACGCCACCGCGGGGCGGATGAAGGACGCATCGATGTTGCGGCCGGCCAACAACGGCAAGGTTGTGAGTTTGTGCAGCGCATCGACCGCCGAATTGGCGTGGATGGTGCACATTCCCGGCAACCCAGAATTAATGGCGATTAGAAGGTCCAAGGCCTCGGCATCCCGGACCTCACCCACGATGAGTCGCGACGGCCTCATGCGCAGGGACTCCTTGACCAACCGACGCAGCGTGATTTCGCCGGTGCCCTCGACGCTGGCCGGTCGGCACTGCAGAGCAACCCAATCGTCGACTCCGATGACCAATTCGCAGGTTTCTTCGACTGTCACGACCCGCTCGCCAGCCGGAATCGCACCGGCGAGCGCCGACAGCATCGTCGTCTTGCCTGCCTGCGTGGCACCCGACACAAGAAAGGTGGCGCCCCGTGCCAATTCCGCGACCAGCCGCTCGGCGACGTGCGAATCCAGCGACCCCGCGTCCACTAACCCTGCGAGCGTCCACGCCGTTCGAGGAAATTTGCGCACATTGACCGACCACCCACGATGTGCCACGGGAGGAATAGCCACATGCAGCCTCGAACCATCGGGCAGTGTGGCGTCAACGAAGGGTTCCGACACGTCCACCCGTCGGCCGGTCGGCCGCAACAACCGGTCGACAAGTTCGCGCACCGACTCGGCCGTGAGCGTCAGATCGGCGCGACGACTGACACCCGCCACCGCGAAAAAGACCTCGCGGGAATTGTTGATCCACATTTCCTCGACCGAATCGTCATCAAGAAATTCCTGCAAGGGCCCCAGCCCGACGAGAGCCGTCCGCATCGCGTCGGGTGCGGGGGCAATGGAACCGTCCCGCAACGCCGCCTCGGCCTGGGACGTAAATTCCTCGGCAATGGCGACATCGAGGTCAACACCCCAGGCAACCACCCGGTCGCGGACCCGATTGACGGACTGTTCCAGCCGATTCATGTCCACAGTCTGGGGGTAAAGGAAACGGCCCCGTGGAATTCATCCACAGGGCCGTTTCGTCGAGAAATTTAGGCGTTCGGAATGAGGGTGTACTTGGTAGTCAAGTACTCCTCGATGCCCTCGATGGAACCCTCGCGACCGATGCCCGACTGCTTGACGCCACCAAACGGTGCTGCGGCGTTCGAGGCCAGGCCCGTGTTCAGACCCATCATGCCCGTTTCAAGGTTCTTGATGAGGCGCTGACCACGGTGCAGGTCATTGGTGAACACGTACGAAATCAGACCGTATTCGGTGTCGTTCGCCATGCGGATGACCTCGTCCTCGGTGTCGAATTCGATGACACCCAGAACGGGGCCAAAGATTTCTTCACACATGAAACGCGTGTCGGCGTGAACGTTGGTGAGGACGGTGGGAGCAAAGAAAGTACCGGGACCCTCGACGCGGTTCCCACCCACCAGCACGGTTGCGCCCAGGGCAACGGCGTCGTCCACGAACGACTGGCTGGATGCGACGGCCTTCTCGTCGATGAGCGGTCCGATGGTGACGCCGTCTTCGGTACCGCGACCGATCTTCATGGCGGCAACCCGTTCGGCGATGCGCTTCGAGAATTCCGCGGCGACGCCACGCTGCACGAACACACGGTTGGCCGCGGTGCAGGCCTGGCCGATGTTACGGAACTTGGCGACCATGGCTCCCTCGACGGCCTTGTCCAGGTCGGCGTCATCGAACACGATGAACGGCGCGTTGCCGCCGAGTTCCATCGAGGTGCGCAGAACGTTGTCGGCTGCCTGCTTGAGTAGAACCTTGCCGACGCCGGTCGAACCGGTGAACGACAGCTTGCGCAGACGGGGGTCACCGATGATGACGGGCGAAACTTCGCGGGTGCGCGAGGTGGTGAGCACGTTGACGACACCGCGCGGGACTCCGGCCTCTTCGAGCAGCTTGACGAATGCCAGGGTGGTCAGCGGGGTGAGCTCGGCGGGCTTGATGATCGAGGTGCAGCCGGCGGCAATCGCCGGAGCAATCTTGCGGGTTGCCATCGCCAAGGGGAAGTTCCACGGGGTGATGAGGAAGCACGGGCCAACGGGCTGCTTGGACACGACCATGGTGCCGGTGCCCTCGGGGTTCGAGCCGTAACGACCGTTGATGCGGACGGCTTCCTCGCTGAACCAGCGCAGGAATTCGGCACCGTAGGTGACCTCACCCTGTGCCTCGGCGAAGGGCTTGCCCATCTCGATAGTCATGAGAAGCGCGAATTCGTCGCGGCGTTCGATCAACAGGTCAAAAGCCTTGCGCAGGATTTCACCACGCACGCGAGGTGCCGTGTTGCCCCACGATTCCTGTGCCGCAGCGGCGGCGTCCATTGCCTTTGCGGCATCGGCGACCGATGCACTGGCGATGGTGGCGATGTGCTGGCCGGTCGCGGGGTCACTGACGTCCAGAGTCGCGCCGCCTTCGGCGTCAACCCATTCACCGCCAATGAACAGCTGCGTGGGCACGGATGCGAGGAGTTCTGCTTCGCTACGCACGGTATATCGAACCTTTCGAATTGTGTGAGGTCGACGATTGCCGACCAGTTCGATGGTGACTGCCCGAGAGTGGCCACCATGTCGACGCTTCCCCAAGGGGTTGCGCCCTGTGCTGTCCGTTCACCGTGCGAGGGCACTGTGGTCGAGAGCGGACAGTGATTCCGGTGGTGGCCAATAAATTGTCGGCATTCACTGTGATTCTGCACTCGTTCGGACTGCTCTCACAGCCTACGCCACAACCTGCCCGATACACTAGGACACAACCACGCGGGTGTGGTGAAATTGGCATACACGCAGGTTTTAGGTACCTGTGCTTCGGCGTGTGGGTTCGAGTCCCACCACCCGCACTTATCGGAAAGGACCGAGCATGGAGTACGCATCGGGGCTGTTTGACGCCCAAGCCATCATCGATGGCGCTGGCCCCTGGGCCCTGTTGGTCGTGTGTGCCATCGTTTTCGTCGAAACCGGCCTTCTCGTGGGCTTCCTGCTGCCCGGCGACACCCTGTTGTTGATTACGGGAATTCTGTCGTTCCAGGGAACCATCACGCAGCCCATCTGGCTGGTGTCACTGTCCATCTTTGTCGCATCGATTATCGGCAACCAGACGGGGTACCAGATCGGCAAGGTTGGCGGCCCCGCGGTGTTCTCACGGCGCGAGGGTGGGCTCATTTCGCACGCCAGCGTGCTCAAGACCGAGGCGTTCTTTACGAAGTGGGGCCCGCTGTCGGTAACTCTGGCTCAGTACGTGCCCATCGTCCGTACGCTCTTGCCCGTTGCCGCGGGAATCGGCCGCATGAACCGACTGCAGTTCTCGTTGTACAACGCCTTGGGGTCGCTGCTGTGGGCCGCGTTGTTGCCCTTCGTGGGTTGGGCTTTGGCTCACCTTCCCGGCGTCGCAGAGCTCGTGACCGAATACATCGACCTGGTCCTGATTGGTGTGGTCGCCGCGGGTGGCCTGTTCATCATCTATCACGTGTGGAAGGAACGCCGCACCATCGCCGGCGAGGGCTCACACGAAGGTCAGAACTAGCAACCACACGTTAAACGCGACCACCACGGCCGTCGCCATAGTCGCCAGAGTTCGCACCAGAACGCTCGAGCGCGCCTCGCCCATCAATTCTCGATTGCCGGTGAGGACAACCAGCGGAATCAACGCAAACGGAATTCCGAAACTCAGAATCACCTGACTGATCACCAAGGCACGCGTCGGTTCGACGTCAAAACTCAGCAGAGCGATGGCCGGGATGATCGTGATGGCGCGGCGAACCGACACGGGAAACTGCCATTTCAACAACCCGGCCATAATCTCGGATCCGGCATACGCACCCACCGCGGTCGAGGCCAGGGCCGAGGCCAGCAGTCCGATTGCGAAAACCGTCGCGATCACGGGGCCCAAGACCGTGGTGATAGCCGCATAGGCTCCCGCCAACGATTCGGTTCCCGCCACGTTGTGCAACGCCGATGCGCCGAGCATCAGCAGCGCAATGTTGACGCCACCGGCGAGCGCCAGGGCGGAGGTGACGTCGAAACGGGTCGCGCGCAGCAGGCGCGGGATCTGGCGCGCCTCGACACGACCAAAGCGGTCGCGCGAAAAACCCGAGTGCGCGTAGATCGCGTGGGGCATCACGGTTGCCCCCAGGATGGCGGCGGCCAACAGAATCGAGTTAGACCCCTCGAGTCTCGGCACCAAACCGGACACGAACTGGGCCGGATCGACCGGCGACACGACGACACCGGCGACGAACCCCACCGCAATCACACCGACGAGGCTGATGATGACGGCCTCGAACGGTCGCACACCAATGTGCGAATGCACCGAGAGCAGCAACAGCGCCACGACACCCGTGATGACACCACCCAGGGGCAAGGGCACACCAAATAGCAAATTGAGCGCGACGGCCCCACCGACAATTTCGGCAACATCGGTGGCCATGGCCACCAACTCGCCCTGCGCCCAGTACAGCAGCCGGGTCGCGCGGGATCGAATACGCCGCCCCAACACCTCCGGCAAGCTCAGCCCCGTGGCGATCCCCAACGAGGCACTGAGGTACTGCACCAGCCACGCCATGGCGTTGCCCAACACCACCACCCACACCAGCAGATATCCGAACTGCGATCCCGCCGTGATGTTCGCAGCGACGTTCCCGGGATCCAAATAGGCCACACCCGCAACCATGGCGGGACCCATCATGCCGATGAGTGCGCCAATTTTCCGGGAATCAGGCATGGTGTTCTAGACCGCTGCGATAACCCGCAACATGTGCGGAGCAATCAGACCCAAGGCTCGCCCGCGGTGCGACAGAGCGGATTTTTCGAGCGGCGACAGCTCGGCGGCGGTCACGGTGTCCCCCGCCGGCACAAAAATTGGGTCATAACCAAAACCGCCGGTGCCGCGCACCTCTCGCGTGATCGACCCGTCCCATTCGCCGCGAACGGTGATCTCGTATTCATCGGTCACCAGAGCGACAACACAGACGAAATGCGCGGACCGGTCCTCGGAATCGCCCAGGTTCGCCAGAAGCAATTCGCGATTCGCCTCGTCCGTACCCTCGGAGGAATACCGGGCTGAACGAATCCCCGGGGCGCCGTCCAGTGCGGTCACCACGATTCCGGAATCGTCGGCCAGCGAGGCCATGCCGGTGTGCTCGAACGCGGCGCGCGCCTTGATGAGCGCATTGGCTTCGAACGTGTCCCCATCCTCGACCGGCTCGGGGCCGTCATAGGTGCGCAGCTCGAAGCGGGCACCCACGAGGGGCTTCAAGGTGCGGGCTATTTCCTCGACCTTGTGCGCATTGTGCGTTGCAACAATGACGGGAACGCGGACGTCAGGGGCCAGGGCGTCAGACATGGTCGGGTTATTCGGATTCGAGCGCGGACAGCTGAATGCGGGTGAGGGCCTCGGCGCCGATGGCCGCGAGGTCGAGCAGCGAGCCCAGTTCGGCGCGATCGAATGGCGCACCCTCGGCGGTCCCCTGAACCTCCACGAACAAGCCGCGGCCGGTCATGACCACGTTCATGTCGGTCTCGGCTCGGACGTCCTCGGTGTACTGCAGGTCCAACATCGGTTCACCATCGATGATTCCCACGCTGACAGCGGCGACAGAATCGATGAGGGCCTTGGCATTCTTGCCAATGAACCCGCGCGAACGACCCCACTCGATGGCATCGGCGAGGGCCACGTACGCCCCGGTAATTGCCGCAGTGCGGGTGCCGCCATCGGCCTGCAGGACGTCACAGTCGATGACAATCGTGTTCTCGCCCAGCGCCTTGGTGTCGACAACGGCACGAAGGCTGCGACCAATCAGTCTCGAGATTTCGTGGGTACGGCCGCCAATTTTGCCTTTGACGCTTTCGCGGTCCATGCGGGAGTTTGTCGATCGAGGCAGCATCGAATACTCGGCGGTGACCCAGCCCTTGCCCTTGCCCACCATCCAGCGAGGTACGCCATTGGTGAACGAGGCGGTGCACAACACCTTGGTGTTGCCGACCGAAATCAGCGCACTGCCCTCGGCCTGAGTCGACCAACCCCGCTCGATGGTGACGGGACGGTTTTCGGCGGGGGTACGGCCATCGGCGCGGGTCATTCTGGTTCCTGTTCGGTGCTGTGAATTGCGGACAAATCGATAACGCCCGTGGGGAACTGTTCCACTCGGGTTACTTCCAGCCCCAAGAAACGGTGGGCCAGTTCACGGAAGTGGGCCTCGTCGGGGCTGGTGGTTTCAAAGACGTGGGTCACGGGCGCGCCCGGTTCCGCCAATAAATCGTGGCTGACGAGCGTGCGATAGACCTCGAAGGCGGTGGCGTCGGCGCTGGACACCAACTGCACTTCAGGCCCCATCACGTACTGAATCGCCGCGGAAATCAGGGGGTAATGCGTGCACCCCAGCACCAGGGTGTCAATTTCTGCGTCCTTCAGAGGCGCGAGATAGGTTTCGGCGACGGCAAACAGTTCGGGTCCGCTCGTGACGCCGCTTTCCACGAATTCAACGAACCGGGGACAGGCCTGGGCCGCGATGGTGATCTCGGGGTCCGCGACGAAAAAGTCCTGGTAGGCACCCGAGTTGATGGTGCCCTGGGTGCCGATAACCCCGATGCGCTTCGAACGGGTTCGCTGAACCGCGGTTCGCACCGCGGGCTGGATGACCTCGATCACGGGAATGCCGCGCTTGCGCTCGAACAGTTCCTTCGCGTCGCGGTACATGGCGGCACTGGCGGTATTGCAGGCGATGACGAGCAACTTGACACCACGGTCGGCAAGGTCTTCCAGAAGTTGCAGAGCGTGTTCCCGAACCTCGGCGATGGGCAACGGGCCATAGGGGCCGTTGTGGGTGTCCCCGACATAGATGATGGATTCGCCCGGAAGTTGATCAATGACCGCCCGCGCCACGGTCAAACCACCGACACCACTGTCGATGATTCCGATCGGAGCGTTACGATTCACAGTCACAGCCTACCCAGCGGATCACCGAAAAATTGTGGGCAGGATGGGGTCGCCCGCCGACAGACGGAATGCGTCGACCGGCAGTTCCGCGATCGCGGCGGCATGGTGCTCGCGTGCGCGCTGGACGCCGTCGGGACCACGGTGGGTGGAATCGATCGCGCCACCCACGACAAGTTCGTGCACCAGCGGCCGGCCATGAACCGAACCAACACTGTCCCCCACCACAACAATTTCGGCCGTTGCCGTCCCGTCGGAAATTTCACGGAATGCGGTTTTACGTCCCGCGGGGTTCTGCTTTTCGGGTGACCTCTTGGCAACGGACACGCGTTCGCCGGCGTCATTGGTGTGCTCGACCAGCTTGTAGACCATGCCCGCGGCCGGTGACCCCGACCCGGTGACGACCGAGGTTCCCACGCCGAATGAATTGACCGGTGCGCCACGTAACGCGGCGATGGTGTTCTCGTTGAGGTCGTTCGTCACCGTGATTCGCGTGCCGGTGGCGCCCAGCGAGTCCAGTTGCTCACGGACCTCACCGATCAGCGAGGGCAGGTCGCCGGAATCGATACGCACGGCACCCAGTTCGGTTCCCGCGACACGAATGGCAGTCGCGATGCCCTCACGGATGTCAAATGTGTCGACCAGCAGCGTGGTCCCGGGGCCAAACGCGGCAACTTGGGCGCGGAATGCTTCCTCTTCGGAATCGTGCAGCAGCGTGAAGGCGTGAGCGGCGGTCCCCATGGTGGGAACGCCCCACTGCCGCCCGGCCTGCAGGTTCGAGGTGGCCGTGAAACCGGCGATGTGCGCGGCGCGTGCCGCGGCCACCGCCGCGGACTCGTTGGCGCGACGCGAACCCATCTCGGCGATGGGACGACCCGAGGCCGCCGACACCATCCGCGATGCTGCCGTGGCGACGGCACTGTCGTAATTCAGGATCGACAGGATGACGGTTTCGAGAATCACGGCCTCGGCGAACGACCCCTCGACCTCGAGCACGGGCGAACCGGGAAAGTACAGTTCCCCCTCGGCATAGCCTCGGACATCACCCGTGAAACGGTACGACGACAGGAAATCCAGTGTGTCCGCAGACACAATCCGGTTCTGTTGCAGCCACGACAGGGTGTCGGAATCGAACCGAAAGTTGTCGATGGCATCGAGGACACGGCCGGTGCCCGCGAGAACGCCGTACCGCCGACCGCCCGACAAACGGCGCGCAAATACCTCGAACACACAGGTGCGCGCAGCGCGACCGTTCGCGAGCGCCGCATCGAGCATGGTGAACTCGTACCGGTCGGTATTCAGAGCGGATGTCATGAGCCAGCGACTAATCGTCGCGCATCTTTTCGTAGATTTCCTTGCAGGAAGGGCACACGGGGAAGCGCTCGGGGTTCGCATTGGGCGTCCACTTTTTGCCGCACAAGGCGCGCACGGGCTTGCCCGTTACCGCGGATTCCACGATCTTGTTCTTGGGAACATAGTGGGAAAACTTGTCGTGGTCGCCGTCTTCGGTCAGCTCGTCGTTGAGGAGCTGTTCGAGTTCACGGTCCAGCAGGTCGGTACCGCCGTGGTCGCTGTCAGTTGCCATGCGTCAAGTTTACGCGGGCAGTTCGCTCTAACCCAGGCTTCCGAGGGTTATCGACAGCGCAACCTGCTCGCCGTCGCGGATGACGACCATGTCCACGGTGTCCCCCGGGGCGTGCGAACGCACCTGAGCGGTCAGGTCGACCTGGTCGCGCACGGGCACGCCCCCGAAGCTGGTGACGATATCACCGGAGACCAAGCCCGCCTGTGCGGCAGCCGAACCCGATTCGACGTCCGAGACAACAGCGCCCACGACACCCGTGTTGTCGGTGACACTGCCCACCATGGCGCCGATGCGGCCGTGGGTGGCACTGCCGTCCGCGATCAGGGAATCGACGATGCGCTGGACGAGGTTCGACGGCAACGCGAAACCGACACCGATGTTTCCGCCCGAGCCGCCCGAGCTGCCGAGGCTGGCGATTGCCACGTTGATGCCGATCAGCCGACCCTCGGAATCCAGCAGAGCGCCACCCGAGTTACCGGGGTTGATACTCGCGTCGGTCTGAATGACCGGCAGCGAGAGGTCCTGCGCAACAGTGACCGTTTCGGATCCGGGCACATCAAAGTTGAAGCCCTCGTCACCGCTGGCCGAAATCGAGATCGAACGGTTCAGCGCCGAGATAATTCCTTCGGTTACTGTGCCGGCAAGTCCCAGAGGCGCACCGATCGCAATGGCGTTGTCCCCGACGTTCAGCGCATCCGAGTCGGCGAACTCGATGGGGGCCAAACCGGTTGCGTCAATCTTCAGCACGGCGAGGTCGAGGATGGGGTCGGTTCCCACCACGGTTGCCTCGAACAGTCGGCCATCGGCGAGAGTCACGCGAATGGTCGCGGACTTATCGCCCGCACCGATTGATGCCACGTGGTTGTTGGTGACGATGTACCCGTCCTCGGACACGATGACGCCGCTGCCCGAGCCACCGGTGGAATCGGCAGATACCTCGATGGTGACGACAGAGTTCATGGCGGTAGCGGCGACACCCGTGGTGTTCGACACGGAACCGGTGTCATTGACGGTCACGGTGGACGGCACGGCGGTCACCGAGTTTCCCCCGAGGACGATGGCCGACATGGCCCCGCCCGCGATTCCGCCAACGACGGCGCAGACGACCGCGACGGTGGCTGCAGCCCTGAACGACACGGATTTCGAGGCGGTGCCGGTCGGCTCAGTCGATTCGGTCGAGTCGGTTGATTCGGTCGACTCTACGGCCGGCTCCGCATCGGTTGATTCACGAACGGGGTCGCTGCCGCCGTCCAATTCTGCAGTCGCATTTCCCTCGGAAGCGTGGGCGTTGTGCTGCTCCGCAACGGGCGCGGCGTCCGCGAGGGGCGATGACAGGTCAGCGCTCTGCTCGGCTGGATCGGACTGGGGTTCAGAGTTGAGGTTGTTCTCGTGTGCCATGCCACTACTGTGCGACACAACCCTAAGAAAAACCTAAACGGGGGCTTGGCGGATCGTGGGAATCATCGCGGTGTATCGACGAGAACCGTAGACCCACTGACGACACGAATTCGTTGGGACGGGGCGGTTCGCCCCACGAATCCCGACAATTCGCGCCACGCGCCCGAATCTCCCCACCGCCATTCCGCTCGATGGTCCACAATCAGGCGAATCGTGTAATTTCCGGCAGAACGGTATGGCCTCGATGTCGCAGTTACCGCCCACGGGGATACCCCCAATTTCGCCCAGGTAGAGCCGGCCTCGGTTTTCCACGCCGCGGCGCCGTCACCGAAATCCCAGCGGAACCGCACCGGAGTGAACCGAACCTGCGCACGAGAACCCCAGACCTGGCCCTCGACAATGTGGGGCGAAGCCAGCGCCACAAAGTTCACGTGCAACCCCACAAACGACCAGCCCGATGGCTCGACCCTCATCGAAGGCTGGCGCGGAACAAAACTGGCGATATCAGTGACCGTTCGGGGTTCCGCCCCCTCGGTGCCCGATTCGCCCGGTGTGACGATACACACTCGAATGTCGTGCACGATGATCGTGCAATCGCCCCGCCACTCCGACTCACCGGACCCCGATCCGGTGCCTGTTGTCGGCCCACCTCCCGTTATGGTCTCGGGGTCAGTGCCGTCCTTCGGGTCAGTTCCCGGCCGTTCCGACGTACCGATTACGTCAACACGGTCGGCGTTGATGACCCCGTTGACCACACAGGCCCCCGAGTTAATTTCCGCAAAGGTACACAGCGATGCGTTGGCGGCGGTCGCGGCGGTCGCACCCGACGCCAGGAACATCAGCAACAGAAAAAGTGTGACTGCACGCCTCGAGGCCGAACGTCGGGGAGGTGTCATTGCGTGAGACACCACGAGGAATCCGCAGCGGGCGAGATTGCGTCCACCAGTGCCGTGGTGTCGGTCAGTCGCACGAACACCGTGACCAGGGTCGTTGCCGGCGGACCCGACACTGTGACATCGTCAGCGTCGACTATTCGCAGGTTTTCCGTCGATTGGCAGGCGTACAACGCAACCTCGGTTTCACCGGAGTCATGCGCCACATAGGCCAGTTCGGTCAGGGTGATGAGCGTATCCCCCACCTGCCGCACACCCGCCTCGCGAATACGGTCGAAGCCCGACACCTCGGCCTCGAACCACTGCGCCGTGACTAGCGTTTTCAGTGCCTCGACGTGCTTCCCGCCGGATTGCAGCACGGTGTCCGAGGCCGCCACATAATCGTCGAATGCCTGACGCGCCCGCGCCTCGTCATCGGAATTCGGTGTGGCCGATTGTTCGGTTGCCGGGCTGGCGACGGGCGTCGAACCGGATGATGTCGAGGGCGTGACCGCGGGCACGGGTGCGGTCGCACAACCCGTCAACCACAGGCTCAGCGAGAGGGAGGACAGACCAATCAGGGAAATTCGCATGCACGGACGATACGGCGGCACCCCGCGATACCGCCGAAATTATCCCCAGCTACCGGGGCGCGATGGCATATCGGCGCAGGGACAACGCGGGATTTCGATCCCGCGCGGCCAGCACAACGTCCACGTCCAGCACCGCCGAGACGGTCGAGGCCCCCTCGGACAGTTCCGTTCCCAGCCCGACGGGCGACACGATGCGAGACTCGCCGGTGCCGGTGGGTGCGCCGTGATTCGATGCCACGAGGTAGGCGACGTTTTCGATGGCACGTGCTGTGGTCAAGGTATTCCACGCCAACGATTTGCCCTCGCCGGGCACCCAGTCGCTGGGCACAATCAGAACGTGGGCGCCCGCATCGATCAGCCGCCGCGAGACTTCGGGGAACCGGATGTCGTAACAGGTTTGAATGCCACACACCAGGTCACCGACCGAGAAAATCGCGGGCTGCGCCTCGGCATCCCCCGCCGTCAACCAGTCTGACTCCCGGTGGCCGAACGCGTCATACAGGTGGATCTTTCGGTAGTGCGCCACAATTCCGCTCGCCGCCACCGCGACGATCGAGTTGAACAGCCTGTCACCCTCGGATTCGATGAATCCCGCAACGATGACCCGATCTGTGCCCCGAACAAGCCCGTGGAGAAAAGTGACGAACTCGCCGTCAATCGGCTGAGCACCCTGGGCCCAGTTGTGAGGACGGGAATCAAACCACGCCGAATACTCGGGAAAAACAATCAGCCGAGCGTCGGGGTTGCCGGCAACGGTGTCCGCAATGAAATCGCGGTTGGCCTGCGCCGATGCACTGGGCGCGAACTGGGCGGCAACGGTGAGAACGGTGGACATGTGCCGAGCCTACCGCGGTGGCACGGGCCTGACCAGAAAGCACGAAAGCCCCTCACAGAGAGGGGCTTTCGATTTCAGTTGCGGGAGCAGGATTTGAACCTACGACCTCCGGGTTATGAGCCCGGCGAGCTACCGAGCTGCTCCATCCCGCGTCGGTACTACAACTCTACCACGCGAATGGAGCGGCTCGGAACACTCCTATTGACTGAGCGACAGTGCCTTTTCGAGGGCGGCCTGCAGTGCAACGTCGGCGGCCGCAGCGGCGACCAGGTCGTTCGCTGCGTATGCGGCGGCACGGTCGGCGAGGGCCTTACGTGCGTCCTCGAGTGCGGCCTTGAGTTCCGGCGACAGCGTCGACGGTTCCGTCGGGTTGCCCGGATCCACCGGGGTCACCGGGGTCTCGGAGCCGGAGTCGCCACCGAACAGCGTGTCCAGGGCCTCCTCGAGTGTGTCCTCGAAGGCAATTGAGTCACCGAACGCCACCAAAATCTTGCGCAACAACGGGTACGAGGTCTCGCCCGTGGACTGAACATAGACGGGCTGGACGTACAGCAGACCGCCACCGACAGGCAGAGTCAGCAGGTTACCCGCGATGACCTCGGAAGTCCCCTGGCGCAGCAGGTTCAGTACCTTGCTGACCTCGGGGTCGGTGTCGAACTGGGTTTGCACCTGACCGGGGCCCGGAACCGTGGTCTGCTTGGGCAAGGTAAGCAGCGTGAGCTTGCCGTAATCGGGGCCGGGATCCGAGTTTGCCGACAGGTATCCGTACAGCACGTTTCGGGTCGTCGAACCGGTCGACTTGGGAATGAACGTCGAATAGATCGAGAACGCGGGGTTATCGGAACCCGGCATCTGCATCGTCAGGTAATACGCCGGCTGATGCTTGGGGTCTTCCTTCGACGACACGGGGTCGTTCGGGGTCACCCAGGTGTCCTCGGACGAATAGAAGGTGCCGGGATCGGTGACGTGATAGTTGCCCAAAACCTCGCGCTGAACCTTGAACAGATCCGAGGGGTACCGAACGTGCTCGATCAGGCTGTCACTCATCGAGGACATCGGCTGAATCGTGGCCGGGAAGATGTTCGACCAGGTGTTCAGCAGCGGGTCCTTCTCGTCCCACGCATAGAGCGTCACCGAACCGTCGTAGGCGTCAACCGTGGCCTTGACCGAGTTGCGGATGTAGTTCACGTCACCGATGGCCATGACCGAACCCGCGGTGTAGGTGTCCTGAATCGCGGCCTCCATGTCGACCTGCGTGGAATAGGGGTAGTTACCCGACGTGGTGTACCCGTCGACAATCCATACGATGCGACCGTCGACGACGGCGGGGTACGGGTCGCTGTCCAGAGTCAGATACGGCGCAACCTTGTTCACACGAACCAGGGGGTTGCGGTCGTACAAAATCTGGGAATCGGCGGTGATAGCGTCCGACAACAGGATCTGCTCCGACTGGAAGTGCATGGCGTACACCAGTCGCGTAAAGATGTTGTCGAGCTTGGGTCCACCGTTGCCCGCGAAGGTATAGGTCGCGTTCGCGGCATCGCTGTCCGAATTGGCCGACGGATAGTCGAGCTCGAGCGCACCCTTGTCGTTCGTGCCGCCGACAATCGAGTATTCGGGCGAGTTCTCGCCGAAATAGATGCGGGGTTCGTAGTCGCCCAGGTTGCCCGAAACGGGAATTCCCGATTCGAGGAACTGAGGCTGGCCATCGACCGTGCGCTTGTTGCCGTACGCCGCGACCACACCATATCCGTGGGTGTACACGATGGTGTCGTTGTACCAGCTCTGGCTGGACTGACCGGCCTGGTTCAATTCACGAACTGCCAGAACCGTGTCCTGCTTTTCGCCGTCAATTGTGTACCGGTCTACATCGAGGTGGTCAGCAAAGTTGTAGTACTGACGGAACTGTTCCAGCTGCGCAAAGGCGTCACTGACGAGGCCCGGGTCGATGATGCGAATGTGGGCCGTGGTTTCGGCGTCGGCGCGCAGTGCACCGGGGGTCGCATCGGTCGTTGCCTCGTACGGCACGGTTTCGACGGTGTCGACGCCAAACGCCGCACGGGTCGCCTCGATGTTGCGGGTGATGTACTCGGCCTCCAGCGTGCGAGCGCTGGGGTCAACCTGGAAACGCTGCACAATCCAGGGGTATCCCGCACCGATCAACAGGCTGGACACGATGAGCATCGCGACTCCCACGATGGGCAGACGCCACTTTCCCGTGATTGCGGTGAACACGAAGAACACGGCGATGACCGCGGCGATTCCCGCCATGATCTGGTGTCCGGGGATCACAGCGTTGGCTTCGGTGTACCCGGCACCCGTCGCAAGGAAGCCTTGGCCCTGCACGACGAGCGTCTGGTACTGGTCCAGCCACAAGCTTCCCGCCTGAACCACCAGGTACAGCGATGCGGTCACGGCCAGCTGCACTCGCACGGTCTTGGAAATCACGATGTCACGACCCGTGATGCGCACGCCGCCGTACACGAACGAGGTGCCGGCACCGAGAATCAGGGCAATGATCAGCACGGCGGACGCGAACTGCGCGATCGACTGCAGCATGGGAAGTTCAAACATGTAGAACGACACGTCGAGTCCAAACTGCGGGTCGGTGGTGCCGAACGGCGTGCGGTGAACCCAGCTCAGAATTGTGGGCCAGTTTGATGCGGCGGCCATTGCGGCCAAGAGGCCCAACAAGGCGGGCCCCACGTACATGAGCAGCCGGCGCAACGGCTCGATGGCCTGTCGGTAACGCTCGGCGCCCTCGGACAGTCGGACCGTCATGGGACGCATGCGGAAGGCAACCCACATGCTCAACCAGACGGGGACGGCCATGCCCACGAAACCGACAGCGCCGATGGCGAGCATTGCGCCCCACTGGGTGAACAGCACGGTGTCGAATCCCGTTTGCTGGAACCACAGCACGTCGACATAGATCGAGGCGAAGCCAAAGAATGCGGCAATCAGGACACCCAACACGGCAACAGTGACGGTGAGCGGAGAACGGCGGCGGACGGAAGCGGTGGGGTTAGACAAACTGACTCCTTCGTTACTTCGATGCTACCCGTGCGGGGATTGTCGGCGCGAAATATCGCTAAGAGCATCGAGCGGGGTTACAGTGAAATTGAAGCGGAAGGAAAAATCATGGACTTCGCAACATCTGTCGCTACGGGATTTAAGAAATACGGGAACTTCCGCGGAATGGCCAGCCGTTCCGAATTCTGGTACTGGGTGTTGTTCACCGTGCTGGTCTCGGTCGCCACATGGACGATCGACCAAGCCATCGGCGGCACCACAATGGCGGCGCTCGACCCCGCGCTGGACACCGGCAACCCCAATCTGAACTACGCCCTGGCCACGCTGAACAAGCCGTCGACCGTGTCGAACATTGCGTCAATCATCCTGTTGTTGCCCACCCTCAGCGTCACAGCCCGCCGATTCCACGACGCCGGTTTCTCGGGCAAGTGGCAGTGGCTGCAGGTGATTCCGTTCGTGGTTACCTTCGCGGGGCTCATCGGACTGACCCTGACCCTGGGGCTGCAGGCGGAAACCGACGGCCTCGACCCTGAACTCGCCGTGGGCGCCCTTGCGATTCTGACGGCCGCGATCCTGACGGGCATCGCATATTTCATTTTCCAGCTGGTCGTCACACTTCGCCGCACCCGTTCGGCGGCGGACGGCAACACATACGCCGTCAAATACGCCGACACGATTGCAGCAACCGAGACGGCCAAATCCGAATAATTCGCGATCGTATTTCTGTGAAACTCCCAGCGGATATTTAGCCGTTTCATAGAAAAAATCGCACACTAGAAATATCAACACAAAGGAGAGTCCCATGGACTTCATCGGCGCAATCAAATCCGGCTTCCGAAACTACGCAAACTTCCGTGGCGTTGCTACCCGATCCGAATACTGGTTCTGGATCCTGTTCCTCGTCGCATCGTTCATCGTTCTGTCGATCCTCGAGTCGGCCCTGTGGCCCTCGTCGTACATGGCGGGACCCATGGGTGGGTATTCCGACGGCTACGGAATGATGTCGGGCACCTCGGGCTACAGCCCCCTGTCCGACATCTTCGGACTCGGCATCCTCCTCCCCACACTGGCGATGACCGCTCGACGTTTCCACGATGCAGGGTTCTCGGGCAAGTGGCTGTGGCTGCAGGCCGGCAGCCTGCTGTTGCTGATTGTTGGCGTCGTTGGCCTCGGGGTTGGAATGGCGTCGGTCTTCTATGGCTCGGGATACGGCATCAACGGTTGGGACGTCCTCGCCGCGATGATGATGGCACTGGCACCCGCCCTGATGTTCGGCCTCGCGTACAGCATCTTCCAGCTGGTGATTACGCTGCGACCCAGCAAGTCCGCTGAAGCGGGCAACAAGTACGCCGTTGTGAGCGATGCAGCGCCGGTGGCGCCGGTTTCCCCCGAAGTGAACACCGAGCCGGCACCCGAGGCAGCGGGTGAATCCACCGTAGCCGCCGCGCCCAAGGCACCCGCAAAGCCCAAGGCCGCACCGAAAAAGGCAGCACCGAAGGCCGAGGAGGCTGTGGTCGAACCTGCAGCAAAGGCGCCCGCAAAGCCCAAGGCTGCACCGAAGAAGGCAGCCGCTTCCGAGGATTAACCCTCCGGAACTAGTCGCAGGCCGGCAGCACCGAAAGGTCGCTGTCGGCCTCGATTGCGTTGAGGGCAGTCAACGCGTCATCGAGGGTGTCTACAGCAAACACCTGCAACCCGTCGGGGACATTTCCGCTGACCTCGTCACAGTTCGAGGCGGGCGCGAGGAAATACTCGACACCGGCGTAACGTGCACCATACATTTTTTGTACGATGCCACCGATTCCGCCGACGACTCCGTCCGCGGTGATGGTTCCGGTTCCCGCGACGGCCTGGCCCCCATTGAGGTAGCCCGGGGTGATCTTGTCGACGATGCCCAGGGCGAACATCATGCCGGCACTCGGGCCGCCCACATCGTCCAACCGAATCGAGACATCAAAGGGGAAGTCGTAGTGACTGCTGACGACGACCCCGATGACCGGAATCTGATCGGTGTCGTTGTTGAACACCACGGGAATGTCGAATTCCAGCTCTTTACCCTCGCGCAGAATTACCGTACGTGCGAGGTTGCCCTCGCCCACCTCGGCGATCACCTCACTGATGCGCGAGGAACTTCCCACGTCCTTGCCGTCGATGGACACGAAAATGTCACCCACCTCGAGAACGCCCTCCGAGGGGAAGTCGGCCTTGGTGCCCTCGACCTGCAGGTAGGACGAATACTCGATGTCCTGCGATGACAGCGCCGCGGCGATGGCCTCGCGCTTGGAGGACTCCATCTCAAAATTCGCCGACTGCTGCGTGTCCTCATAGGTCGTGCCCTCGGGGAAGAACACCTCCATGGGAACCACGGCGGAATCGGGTCGCAACCAGGCCGCGAAAATATCGAACCAACTGGGGCGGCTGTCCGGCGAGCCGACCAGCGACACGGTGAGCATCGACAGAGTGCCCTCTGTGTCAAACGTCGGGGTGCCCTCGACCGTGATGAGTTCGTGTTCCGTGCCGTCGGACCCCTCGGCGGAGCCCAAGGTGTCATAGACCGGGCCCGGGGCCTCGTACACGTACGGGACGGGGACCGCAGTCAGGGCCGCAGCGCCCACGACGGACAGCAAAATAAAGGACGCACCCACCGTTTTACGCCCCCACCGTGCGCGGCGTGGTTCGTGCTGTTCGTCGGTCACATCAACACCCTTCGTTGAATTCCACCCTAGGTGATGATGAGGGCGGGTACGGTTGATGCATGGCGGATGAAGAGTTCGACGACATCAACGAGATGCTGCGCAAATTCCTTGCGGGCGGCACCGATTTTGATATGGCCAAGTTCGCCGCCGCAGCAGGGCTCCCCCAGGACCCCGCCGCACTGTCGGCGCTGTTGGCACAGCTGCGTAACGCCGTGCAGAACGGCAGTGACGGAATTTCCGAGCAGATGGCTCGTGACAACGCCACCGCAGTCGCCTCGGAGGGATCGCGTGAAACGCCATCCGAGGAAACGACCGCGCTCACCGCGGCCTTTGGGCTCGCCGCGCTGTGGATCGACGAAGCCACCACGGTTCCGCCTCTGAGCACAATCCCCAGCTTGATGACGAGGCCCGAATGGGCTCGCGCGGCCCTTCCCGCGTGGATTCAATTCGCCGAGCCCGTCGCCGAATCCATCGCGCGCGCCTCGGAGACGGCAATTTCGAACCAGATGGGCGCGCAGTTGGGTGACGACGCCGACCCCACCGTGTCCAGCGCCATGCCCGCTATGCGCCGCGTCACCGGAACGCTGTTTTCCGTGCAGTTGGGACACGTCGTCGGTCAGCTGGCACGTGAGGTCGTGTCCGGTGGGGACATCGGGTTGCCGTTGGTGTCCGGTGCGCACGATCACGATGTCCGCGCGGTCATGATTCCGCACAACGTCGCCGAATTCGCCACCGACCTGGGCGTCAGCGTCGACGAGGTGCGGCTGTACCTCGCCGCTCGCGAGATCGCCCACGCACGCCTCTTCCGTCACGCGCAATGGCTGAAATCCCATGTCGTTGCCGCCATCACCGATTACGCCCGCGGAATCCACATCGATTCCGAGCGCATTGCCGAAGCGCTCGAGGGAATTGATCCCGCAAATCCCAGCGAGATCCAACGACTCATGGCCAACGGTTCGCTGATTCCGCCGCGCACCGAGGAACAGCAGCACGCCTTGGGTCGAATCGAGACCATGCTGGCCCTGATCGAGGGCTGGGTGGACACCGTCGTCGCCGATGCAACCGTGCGACTGCCCGGGGCCACGGCAATCGCCGAGATGGTCCGTCGTCGACGCGCCGCGGGAGGACCTGCAGAGAAGGCAATGGCGGGGTTGGTCGGACTCGAAATCAGGCCTCGACGTTTGCGCGAGGCCGCAGCGTTGTGGCGTGCCGTCACGGATGCACACGGAATCGAGGCGCGCGACGCGTTGTGGGACCACCCCGACCTGGTTCCCACCGATTCCGACATCGACTATCCCGCTGGGCTGATCGCACGAATGGGCGCGGGGGCTGGCGCCACCGACGAGATCGATTCCGAACTGCGGGCCATGCTCGACGACGGTGTGGACGAATAACGTCACGTTAGGCCAGTCTGTGTCACCCTGCACGGGTGCTCATCCGAATTCATCCCAGCGTTCCCGTCGTGTGGCGAAACCACACCGAGGTGCAGATCGGTGTCGACCCGGCACGAATTGTGCTGACCATCGACACCCGCGAACGCGCCCACGCACTGTCGGCGTTAATTCGAGGTGACACCACCGACCACATCGCCGAACTGTGGGGCCGGGACGATTTCGACCGCATCGCACAGGCTCTGACCACCGCGATAAGCCCGCCGTCGACGGCGGCAACGCGGACAATTATTGTCGAAGGGCCCACGGCATCGGCCCACGCACTGGCCGCGACGCTGCGCTCTGCGGGACACCATGTGGCGATGGCCTCACACACCGACCAGGACTTCGTCGGCCAGCCGGGTCTCGCAATTTTGACCAGCTCGTTCACCGTGTCACCCCTGGACTATCAACGGTGGATGGCCGCCGATGTGCCGCATCTGCCGGTCATTTTCGGCGAACAATCGATCACGGTGGGCCCGGTCATCATTCCGGGCGTGACCGCCTGCGTGTCCTGCATCGAACGACACCGTTCAGACGCGGACGAGGCGTGGACGGCAATCGGGCCGCAGATCTGGGGTCGCAGTTCACCGGTCGACACCGCCCGAGCCGGGGCTCATGTTGGCGGTGAAATTCTGCGGTTGCTGGCAGCCAGGGGCGGAGCAATGGTCACCATCGACGGACCCACCCTGCGGCGAACCGACGGATACGTCGAACGACACCCGCTGTGCGTCTGCACAGAACTGCCGGCTACAACGACTCGAGAAATCGGCTCGGCGAGCGACGAGCCGATTGCGGGCCCTGCTGTTGTGCCCAGCTCATCGTCAACGAGCGACCCGCTCGGGTGATACCCACGTAGGCCAGACGCCGTTCCTCGGCGATGGCAGACTCGGTCGTCGCGAGCGACAGGGGCAGCAGACCCTCGCTCATGCCGACGATAAAAACACGCCCCCATTCAAGACCCTTAGCGCCGTGGATTGTGGACAACGTCACCGCAGCCACCGCAGGTTCCGCATCGCGTTCCGCGCGATCCGTCAGGTTCTTAACCAGCTGAGACACCGTAGCGCCCGCGGGTAGGTCGCGCGCAATCGTGACGAGGGAATTCAGCAGTGTCCAGATCTGACAGTCGGGCCCCGCCTCGGGCGGTTTCGATGACCACGCAAAGCGTTCCCGAATGACCACATCGAGCGACAACGCTGCATTCGCCTCGGGGTCCTGGCTCTGCGCGCCGCGCAACAGCATCATGGTTTCCTTGACGACCTGTTCGTCAAAGAACCGCGCACCCCGGACCCGGAACGAAATTCCTGCCTCGGCGAGCGCCGTTTCGATCGCGACCGACTGGGCATTGATGCGATACAGCACCGCAATATCCTGAGGCCGTTCCCCCGCACGAATCGCCGCGAGAATGTCACCGGCGACCATGCGGGCCTCGTCGATATCGGAGGCAGCCACCCGCGTCACGGGTTCGGGACCATGGTCGCCGACGGCCCGCAACGCGATGGGCGATTCGGGAATCAGGTGGTTTGCTGCTCGAACGATTTCGGGAGTCGAACGGTAGTTGTTCTCTAGCACCACCTTCTTCGCCCCGGGGAATTCGCGGTCGAATTTCATGAGGTGATCCGCCGAGGCGCCGGCGAACGAAAAAATCGTCTGGTTGGGGTCGCCGACGACACACACATCGGCGCGTTCGCCTCGCCATGCGTCTAACAGCGCACGCTGCACCGGCGACACATCCTGGTACTCGTCAACGACAAAGAACCGCAGTGGTTCCCGGAGTCGGGCCGCCACACGCTCCTCGTTTTCGATCATCCCCAGGTTAAGCAGCAGCACGTCCTCGAAGTCCAGCTCGCGGCGCGCGTCCTTGATGCGTTCATAGGCGGCCATCAGCGCGACGGCGGTTTCCGAGGTCACGGCCTGTGGAATCGGTCGGGTCTGGACGATGTCGGCATACTGCGCGGGAGACATCATGCGAACCTTGCGCCATTCGATTTCGGCGGCGATTCCGCGCAGGGTCTCCTTGCCGAGTTTCAAGGACAGCTGATCGGCGGCCATGGTCAACAGCGCGGCCTTGCCCGAACGGACTTTCGGAAAATCGCCGCCGATGACGGTAGGCCAACAGTCGAAGAGTTGTCGCAGCGCCGTGGAGTGGAAGGTGCGGCAGGCCACGCCCTCGACACCGAGGCGCGACAAACGAGCCCTCATCTCGCCCGCCGCCTTCGTCGTGAAGGACAGCGCCAAGACCCGCTCGGGACTGTAAACATTGGTTTCGATGCCGTAGGCGATTCGGTGTGTAATTGCTCGGGTTTTACCCGAACCCGCACCCGCCAAAACGACCAGAGGGCCGATCAGGGACAGTGCAACCTTGCGTTGGTCTTCGTCGAGAGCTTCGATGAGTGCGCTCACCGTGTCTCCTCTCGCGTGGCGGAACCAAAATGCGGACCTCACCGCATAGCCTTGCTCTATGGCGTTATCCCCTCTCATGCTAACGGCGTATGCCGCAATTGCCGTCCCCGATATGGCGATTTCGGGCTTCCGTGAACTCGACCGTGAAGGCTGCGAAGCCGTGTTGTGCCGCACCACCGAGGGGAGCCTCGTGTCGGTCAGCTCACCGGTTACGGAACAGGCCGCACGAATTCAGGATCGCGAACATGCCATGGGACGTGTGCTCACGCGCGGCGCCGCCTCGCAGCTGCCCTTTGAGGTCCCCCACACCGTGGGTTTCACACAAATTGACGGACGTCGCGTGGTTGTCACGGCCGAAAATGATGGGCTTCCCGCCACTCGCATCAAGAACATGCGCGACCTGTTGCCGTCCGTCGGCCAAGCCCTGGGTGCCATTCATACCCTGCAGACCGGAATCGCCGCAAACGGTGCACTCACCGTCAATTCCGCACTCGATTGCCTGCGCGATGCCGCGGGAATCGTCGACCGTGCGACCCAGACCAACCTGGTGCCCGCCAGCCTCTTAGACCGCTGGAATGCCGCGCTCGAAGACACCGACATGTGGAAATTCGACCCCACCGTCATTCACGGCAACTTCGACCTGGATTCCGTGACGACGACGGGCGGTCTGGTCACGGGCATCAGCCACTGGGCTTCGGCTCAGGTCGGCGACCCCGCGATGGACTTGCGGTTCGCCGTGGGCCGAATGCCTGCCGATGCCAGCGCCGCACTGATCGGCGCGTACAACCGCACCCGCCCCTACAAGGACTCGCGACTGGAACACCGCGCCCGCTTTATGTCCGAACTGGACGTCGCGCGCTGGCTGTTGCACGGCACCGAACTGGGCGACCAGTCGATTGTCTCGGACGCCATCGGGTTGCTGGAGGGCCTCGTCGCCGCCGTCATCGGCAACCCCGCGACGTCACTGAATTTCGATGTGTTCGTTCCGAACATCGTTGCGCCGCAGCCTCCTGTCGTGGCGGACGAGTCGACGGTCGGCGATGACGACCCCACGTCGTCCGTCGGCGATTTCGCTTTTGATGCCACGACGGCGTCGACGCCGGCTGTTGCGACCGAATTCGGCCTGAATGCTGACCCGACCATCGACATCCCCGCACCGATTCCCGCCGTCGCCGCTCATGAAACCGGCGCACAAAAGCTTCGCGCGCTCTTCCGTTTTGGCGGCAAGCGCGACGCAACCGGCTCGACCCCCGCCGTGCGTTCCGATGCCGACGAGCTGTCGGACGTGGCGACAGTGCCGATGTCCCCGATCGATACCGTGGACGGCAATTTTGCCCGCCCGTCGTTCCTCGATGCCGTCGATGAAGCGGAGTCGACAGCCCCCGTCGATGCGGCAGATGCGGCCGATGTGGCCACGAGTGCAGTTCCGTTGTTCGTCGAACCCGGTTCGACCACGGAATCCCCCTCGGTCTCGTTCCTAGACGACGTCCAGAACTCAGAGGCGGCCAATCCCCCGGCCGAGGCCGCAGGCATCGAAACCGCGATTCCCTCGCGCGTCAAGGACGACGAGATCTTCTAGTCCGCCGGCCCGTCCGAGAATTCGGGGATCCGGTCGAGTTCGGTCGGGTCGAGGGAGATGACGGTGTTCGTCGCCACGTAAAACAGAGTGGCGTCGATTGAGCTCAGTGGAATGCGACTCCACTCGCTGTAAGCGCGTCGGTACAGCGCCAACTGAATCGCTTTTTTGGCGCGTTCCGCAGGGTTCTTGGGCTCTTTGCCGGTCTTCCAATCCACGATTTCGACACGATCGCCGTGCGTAAAGACGGCGTCGATTTTGCACACAATGACGTGACCATCGACAGGGTGCAGAATTTCGATTTCGGTGTGTGTGGGTGTCAGCCCAGCCCAGCGTGACCGTGCGAAGTTGTCCTGGAACTGCTGCAGCTGTTCCTCCGTGATCGCACCCGATTCAATATCGGTGTCACTGTCGGCCGCCGAGAATTCGGCGTCGTAGTCGCGGAAGTGTTCGACCCACGTGTGGAATTGGGTGCCGAGTCGGGCAGCGGAATAGGGCCGGGTGGGCACGGGACGCAGCACGGATCGGGTCACCGATTCGCGAGCGTCTTGTTCGGTTTCGACGGTCACCGATTCGAGCAATTCGGCGTACTGCGACGCCGGCACGCGAACCCGCGGTGAAACGGTGAGGTCGTGCACCAGGGCCTCGGCCTTGACCCGCTCGACGGCTGCGGAATACTCGCCCGCATCGTGCGATGCGTGTTCGACGAGTTCGGCTGCACGTTCGATCGAGATACGCCGTTGCGGGCTACCCAGCGGGTCGGAGGGCCACACTATCGTCGCGGCGTCGAGGGAATTGGGGTTCTCGGTGAGCGTGGACCCACTCGGTAATTCGGCAATCAGTCCGGCCTGGGACAGCGCGAGCAGGTAGGCACTGGGCGATGTGGGAGTTACGTTGTCGTTCTTCCACCATGCTCCGGCGAGCAGCAGCCGGTGACGCGCACGGGTTACGGCGACATACATTAGTCGATTTTCTTCTCGACGCTGTCGGTCCTGGTTGGCCGTCTTGAACGCCGAGATGACATCACGCACGTCCTTGCGGTTCTCGCACATCCCCAGGTCAAGTCGCGGCAGGTCGGCCGCATCCCCACGCAAGGGGAACGGCAATGCACCGAGCTTCAGCCAACCGGACGATGTGTCCTTGCCAGAATTGGGCATGGTTCCGTCGACGAGTCGGGGCAGTGCAACTAGGTCCCATTCAAGCCCCTTCGAGGAGTGCATGGTCAGCACCTGAACAGTCCCCGGCTCGGGCGGATCGCTGCGCGGCGACACCTTTTCACGATTTTCGACCTCTCGCAGCCACCGCAGGAATCCCGCGAGCGAGGGATGTTCGGCAACAACCCGATATGAATGCACCAATTCCATGAACGACTCGAGCGAAGGTGCGGGGTCCCGGACTGGGTTGGCCATCGCCTCGATTTCGATGCGGAGTTCGCGGATGACCTGGTCGATCATGTCGGTGACGGGAAGTTCGCTGTGGTTGCGGAGCCGCCGGAACAGTGCCGCGGCGTCCTTTAGTCGGTGGAAGCCCACCTCGGACAGACCCACGGGTCGAGGGTCCCGCCAGGACCGACCAAAAGGTTGTTCCCCCCGGCACACATCGTCCCACGTCGCGCTGTTGAGGTAGTCGAGCCCGTCCACTATCGACGCGGCTTCGTCATTGGCCACCGAATCACGGAACGCGGCCGAGACATCGTCGCTGAGGTACATGGTGGACAGGTTGTGCGATATTGTGCGCAATGCCGCGAGGTCGGCGGGTCCGATGCGCCAACGCGCACCGGAAAGCAGACGGACGAGCTGGGCCCCAGCCAGGGGATCGGCGACGACGGACAACCCACACACGAGGTCGGCAATGGCGGGTTCTTCCATAAGCCCACCAAGCCCCAGCACATGGAATGGGACACCGACATCCCGCAACGCATCACAAATCAGCGACTGTGCGGCATTAACTCGCACCAAAACGGCCGCACTGGGTGTGGATTTGTCGGGGTTGCCCTCGGCGATCCGGGCTTTCATCCACTGTGCGATTTCCGCGGCCTCGGCACGGTCGTTTTCCACGTACAAGGATTCGACAGCAAAGCTGCTGGCGCCGGGAGCCGCCTGCAGTTGACTGACTCCGCGTTGGGCGTTGGGCCCGATGATGTGATTGGCGACGCGGAGGATGGCGTGACCGTTACGCCACGACGTCGAGAGCTGGTAATCCGGGCCCGGCCCAAACGACGAATGGAAAGTCGACAGGTTGGTGGCGCTGGCTCCTCGGAAACCGTAGATGGCCTGGTTCGGGTCACCGACCGCCATGACTCCACCGCCGGGAAAAAGCGCGGCGAGGAGCTCGGTCTGGCCCACCGAGGTGTCCTGATATTCGTCCAGCAGCACGGTTCGATACTGCGCTCGGTACTGTGCGGCAACCGCGGGATGTTCACGGATGATCTGTGCCGCGAGTGCAACCTGGTCAGAAAATTCAATCAGTCCGCGACGTCGTTTCCGCTCTTGGTACGACTGCGCCAACTGCAGCAGGAGACGGAGCGGCGCGACGCGCTGCAGCATGGAAAATTCCGCCGCGTATTCGCTCTTCTCGATGGGCATCGCGGCGTACTGTTCGATGTGGTCGCAGACCGACAAAATTTGTTCTGCCCGTGCACCGTGTTCGCGCATGTCGCGAGCGAGTTTGAGTACTGCATCGACGATGGTCGTGAATTTGTAATCGATGGTGTCGAGCCCGCGAATTCGGGCCTCAGAGACGACGTCGTAGGCAACGGTCCATGCGCTGGCTTCGGTGAGGATCTGTGCGTCGGAGTCCCACCCGATTCGCGCCGCGTGGTCGCGGAAAATCATCGAGGCAAACGAGTTGTACGTTGCAACTGTCGGGCGGCTGAATTCATCGATTGCCTTCGGAACCAACCGGGATTCCACCATTTGTTCGATGCGTTCGTTGATGCGTTCACTGAGTTCTGAGGCAGCTTTTCGGGTGAACGTCAGGCCCAGAATCTGGTGTGGTTCGACGTGACCATTCGCCAGCAACCACAGCACGCGGTTGGCCATGGTTTCTGTCTTACCCGAGCCCGCACCCGCGACGACGAGAGCGACATCAGAGACCGGAGATTGGATGATCGCCGATTGTTCGGGGGTGGGCAGATACACCGCGGGCTCGACATGGTCAAGGCCCTCGCGCCGAGCTTTTTCGCGCGCCTTGGCCTCTGCAATTGCCACGGCAATGTCGTCAGGGGTGATGTTGTCAGTCACTGCACACCTCGGGAATTCTGACCCAGCGTTTGGTTGCGGCGCTGCGGTCTTGAGCGTCGATCTCGAGCGGACCCTGGAATTCGGCGGCCGCCATCAGTTCGGCGACACCCAGCACTTCGGCCCCGAACTCGTGCGCACGTTCCGCGGTCAGAGCGGCCTGCGTGTACAAACCCAGCCGGTTCGTCGTTTTGTTGGTGGATTTGGGGAAAAACAGCTGCGCTCCGCCGAGGTGATGCGCGCGTTCCCCCAACTTTTCGGACAGCGCCGCGTCGAGCTTGTGGCAGAAGTACGCCAATTGATAGGCGCTGAGCTGGTCGATGTCGTTGCCCTCCCCCACACGCTTTTTGTCGTACGTTCCCGTCTTGAGGTCCGTAATAGTGATGGCGTCATCGGCACCGATCTCGACCCGGTCAATAAACCCGTGAATGTGGGCCTCGAGTTCCGAGGTGTCGCCCACATCAGGGTGTTCCCCACCCAGATGCAGCGTGAACTTTGCTTCGGGGATGGCGAGCTGACCACCCCGAGATCGCAGATCCGCAAGATAGGCGGCGATGACGGTGAGGACCTGCGTGGCCTGAGCCTTCTCGCGTTCGCCCGACCATGGCGCGTCGAATTCGAGTTCGTTCCAGCGCTCGTCGATGACAGCGAGCATGGATTCGACGGTGGGTTCCGCAGCGATTTCCATCGCCTTATGGATGATGCTGCCGAGGCTCATCGCGATGTGCTTTTCCGTACCGCCGACGCGGTCGATAAACCAGTCCACCGCCGACTTCCGGACGTCCTTCATCTTGGATGGGGATACGATCACGGGCTCGTCGGCGTACACGCGTTCGGTGCTGGACGGAGCCAACAGACCGAGCCATTCCGTCGGGCTGGCGCCGGGGATGCCCGCAACGGCGAGTTGGTGCAGCGCGGCGGCCGCTGCGTCGCGTTCGGGTTCACCAGTGCGAGTGTCCGAGACAGTACGGCGAAGGTGCGCGACGAGCTGGGGCGCCGTGAAGTGGTTGTGGTCGGCAGCGTCCAGAGCAGTTGAATGCCGAGCGGACAGCGTAAACAGTGGGCTGGGGATTTCTTCTTCGCCCGCGACGGTCGTGAGGAACAGCGATGTCCGCGCCCGAGTCAACGACAGCACGAACAACCGTAGTTCGTCGTGCAGGACCTGGGTGCGTTCGTCGATGACGGGTGCGGGTTCGTCGGTGAGCGATGCAGCAAACGCATCGGCCAGCTGATGGGTCGAGAGCAGGGAGCCACGGGGTCGCACGTTTGGCCACACCCCGTCGATCAGACCGGCGATGACGACGGAGTCGAACGAGCGTCCCACCGTCGCTGCGGGGGTGCACACCACTACGCTGCCGCCCGTCGCACGCGGGGACAGCGTGTCGTCCGGCACCTGCTGGTCCAGCATTCGGGTGATGAACACCGAAGCGCTCTCGTCGGGCGTGGCGTCCAGAGCGGCGGCCGCGGCTTGGAACAACGCCATGACGGCATCGAGCGACCGGTTGGCATCGACCCCCAACGCACCGGGGACACGGGACCGGTTGAGCCACACCCGCGAGAGCCCGCTGGCATCCCACACCAACCACAGCAGCTCGTCGATTGGCAGGTGACGGGAACGTTCAAGGACCCCGAGGACCACGGAGAGGTTGACCGCACGCCGTGAGATGTGCGCGGGGATGGCGTCAAGGATTTCGGGGTTGCGGACTGCATCAACCAGAAGTGTGGCGGCGGACCGGGCACTCTCGCGCGGAGTTCCCTCGGCGCGAGATTCATTGAGCACCGCAACTCGCGTGATTTCGTCGCTGCGCAGCCGTCGTCGAAGCGATCGCAGCGTGAGCGAATCAAAGCGGGTAAACGGCCCTCGGAGCACCGAGTCGATGGTGTCAACCGTCAGTGGGACCGTGGGCATGCCAATGCCGATGCCCACGATGGTCAACAGATCGCGTACCGCGGGATGGTCGCGCAGGGGTCGGCCGGTGGTTTCGGCGTAGGCGGGGATGTTGGCCGACACAAGGTGCGCGATGATGTCCTCGGCCTGCGAACCGCTGCGAACCACTACGGCCATGTCGTCGAACCCCACGCCCTCGCTGTGGCGATGGCGCAGGTGCCGTGCGATGGTGTCGTATTGGCGAACTGCTGACGACCCCACGCTGTGCAGAACCTGAATCTCGGCGCCCCGATAGGGAGCGGTGCGTCCGGAAGGGCCACCCTGTTGACCGATGCGGCCCGTGAATTCCGCGACGAGGCCCGACATATTTTCGCCCCCGACATAGACGGATTCCAGAACGATTTCCGTCACGGTTTCGGACGCCAATGCCCGACCGAACCCGGCGCTGTCACCTCCGCGAAAGGACGTCGTCGCGGTGTCGGGGTTTCCGAATGCCACAATCGTGATTCCGCGGGCAGCGCAGGCCTCGATCAGTCGCCAGTGCAGGGGTGACAGGTCATGCGCGTCGTCAACTGCCAACAAACGCAGTGATCCCAGCACCGTCTGGAGGGTCTCGGGTGACGCCGAGCCGATGACGTTGATGGCACGGACCACAAGTTCGGACGGATCGAGCTCGTGTGCGTGAGATGCACCCAAAAGTTCCGTGACCGACGACAGGAAACGCGCGGCCGCCACCCATTCGGGTCTGTTCGTTGTGCGCCCCAGGTCGGCAAGCTGCGCAAACGAGATACGTTCGTCCGCACACCGAGCGGCGAGGTCACGCAGTTGCGTGCGAAATTCGCGCAGCGACCGGACGTCGTACCCCAGGGATTCCGGCCAGTAGCCATCCGCGGCCTCGGCGTGTTCGCCCGCGAGAAGCTGATCGATCAGAGCGTCGTGCTGACCGCCTGCGATGAGCGTGATGAGTTCGCTGCCCTGGGCCTCGGCGAGGACCACCTGATGAGCGAACGACGATACTGACCGAGCCAGCGGGCCGCGGGTCGGCACACCCACGGCGAGTGCCAGCGGATCGCGCAACAGCGTGGCCGTTCGACGAGTCGACGTCAGTACCCGAATCGAGTCGGCCCCCCAGCGTCCGGCGACATCCACAACCAGGGCCTCAAGTGTCGAGGATTTGCCCGAACCGGCCGCGCCCCAAACCCTGACGTGCCCGCGACGTGCCGCATCGAGGACCGATTGCTGCGAGGCATCGGGGCTATGAGAGTTCCGGCCGAAGGTCATGTCCCTAGGCTACCGAGAAGCACCGACAGGAAACCCTGTGACATGGAATAGCCTAAAGACATGGATATTCGCATTGGAATCAAGCACGCTGGCCGCGAACTGTCGTTTGACACCACCACTTCGGCCGCAGACGTGACCGCTCAGTTGCAGACCGCACTCGCCGACCACGGCGTTCTGACACTGACCGACACCAAGGGTCAGACCTATGTCATTCCCGCGGACAACGTGACCTACCTCGAGATCGGCACGACCCAGTCGCGCCCCGTCGGCTTCGTCTCCTAACGACGCCTAGGCCGAGAGGCCCAACGAGTCCAAACGACGGGTGTGCTCGCCGATCAAATCGGTGAACACCGGCTCGACATCGTCGACATCCGAGACCGCGACCTCGTTGTGCACCAACGCGCTCTCGGCCATGAGCATGGTGTCCCCCACCAATCGGCGGGACCACATCGCCAGCACGGGCCGAAGGTTCGGATCCGCCTCGATTTTGCGTTCCAATTCGGCACGCAAAATGGTGACCATATCGTCCGACTTCAGTGCACCCACCACATCGGCGCGAATCGATGCCGGCAGCCCTTCGGCCAGTCGACGCCAGAAATCCTGCAGGAACGACATCGTCACCCAGGTGCAGGTGACACGCTCGGTCCAGTTCTGGCCGCGGGTGCGGCGCTCGAATTCGCGAGTCGGCTCGATAAAGGGGCTCATGGCTTCGACGCGGTCGACCCCCAAACGGTCCAACACTTCGACCAGGGTCACATAACGTCGGAACGATTCGGCGGCGACCATGGCGATCGCGCTTTCGGTTTCGAGGTCCTTCGAATCGTGCGCGTGACGCGCCAAGGATTCGGCAAATCGCAGGAACAAATAGGCGCACTGACCGATGAACACCGCGGGCTGAGGCGCGAGATCCGTGAACTCGACACGATTGCCCGGGTCGGCGTCATCGCGGGAACGAACCGTCGGAGATTCGACGACACGTTTTTTACGCCACAGGTTCAGAGCCACCCCCTAAGCATAGGGATGTCGGTGGTGCGCGGGTAGACTAGCGGGTATTAACCAGACAGGTATTTTTGTGACTTTTCTCGACCTTGGTATCGACTCCGATATCGCCGCAGCCCTCGCCGAAAGGGGCATTCTCGAACCCTTCCCCATCCAGGAACAGACCATCCCGTTGGCCCTTGGCGGCCAGGACATCATCGGACAGGCGAAGACCGGTACCGGCAAGACCTTCGGCTTTGGACTCCCCCTGATTCAGCGCCTCGGCGCTAACCCCGAGCCCGGCGTCAAGGCACTCATCGTTGTCCCCACACGCGAACTGGCCGTCCAGGTCACCGAGGACATGGTGCTGGCCACCAGCAACCGACCCACGACCGTCGCTGCCGTCTACGGCGGAAAGTCCTACGAGGAACAGGTCGACGCCATCAAGGCGGGCGCACAGATCATCGTGGGTACCCCCGGCCGACTGCTCGACCTCGCGGGCCAGCGCCTGCTGTCGCTTGCCAACATCGAGGTCATGGTCCTCGACGAGGCCGACCGCATGTTGGACCTGGGATTCCTCGCCGACGTCGAGAAGCTGTTCGCACAGACCCCCGCCGACCGCCACACGATGCTGTTCTCGGCGACCATGCCCGGTCCTATCGTGGCCCTGGCACGTCGCTTCATGACGAAGCCGATCCACATTCGCGCCCAGGACCCCGACGAGGGCCTCACTCAGGCGAACATCAACCACATCGTCTACCGCGCCCACAACCTGGACAAGGACGAGGTTGTCGGCCGAATCCTGATGGCCGAGGGCCGCGGCAAAACCGTCATCTTTACCCGCACCAAGCGTTCTGCATCCAAGGTCACCGAGGAACTGCAGGACCGCGGATTCCAGGCGGTGGCCGTTCACGGCGACATGAGCCAGGAAGCACGCGAACGTTCGATGGCCTCATTCAAGGCGGGCAAGAAGGACGTCCTTGTTGCCACCGATGTCGCCGCTCGAGGAATTGACGTTGACGACGTCACCCACGTCATCAACTACACCGTCCCCGAGGAAGACAAGACGTACCTGCACCGCGTCGGCCGCACCGGCCGCGCCGGCCGCACGGGAACCGCTGTCACCTTTGTGGACTGGGACGACCTGCACAAGTGGGCACTGATTGGCCGCGCCTTGGATCTGCCGTTGGAGCCCGTCGAAACGTATTCGTCGAGCCCCCACCTGTACACCGACCTCAACATCGCACCGGGAACAAAGGGCCGCCTCGTGTCGACCCCGATTCCCCGCGCGGAAAAGGCCGCAGGACGCGCTCCCCGCTCGGGAGACCGCCCCGCTCGTTCCACACAGAACGATGGCGCCGCCTCCGAGGCCCCCGCACGCGAGGCCGGCAAGCCCCGCAACCGCACCCGTCGTCGTCGCAGTGGCGGCGGCAGCGCCGGCGGCACGGAAACCTCTACCAGCTAGTTCGCCCACCTCACACCCACCACAGTTAGGAAGACTCAATGTCGCGTCAGGCCCTCATCAACACCCCCCGCATCGACCTGCGTTTTGGCGCATCGCCGATTCACCGACTGGACCGGTTGACGGAGCACCTCGGCGGCAAGGTTGAGCTGTGGGCAAAGCGTGAGGACATGAACTCGGCCCTGGCCTACGGCGGCAACAAGACGCGCAAGCTGGAATACCTCGCCGCGGATGCACTGGCTCAGGGATGCGACACCCTCGTCTCGATCGGTGGCGTGCAGTCCAACCACACACGCCAGGTGGCGGCCGTTGCGGCAAAGCTGGGCCTCAAGTGCGTGCTCGTCCAGGAACACTGGGTCGAGTGGGACGAAGTGAACTACGAGAAGACCGGCAACATCCTGCTGTCGCGCATCATGGGCGCCGACGTGCGATTGAACGACGCCGGTTTTGACATCGGTTTCCGCAAGTCGTGGGAGGACGCACTGGCCGAGGTCATTGACCGCGGCGGCAAGCCCTATGCAATTCCCGCGGGCGCATCGGACCACGTTTTGGGCGGCCACGGTTTCGCCGGCTGGGCCTTCGAGGTCGAGGACCAGGAAGCCGAATTGGGATTCACCTTCGACAACGTCATCGTGTGTTCGGTGACCGGGTCGACCCAGGGTGGAATGATTGCCGGATTCGCACACAGCAACCGCGCGCAGGATGTCATCGGAATCGACGCGTCCGCTACGGTCGAACAGACGTGGGAACAGATCGCACGTATCGCCCGTCGCACCGCCGAGGGAATTGAATTGGGTCGCGAAATCGCCGACGAAGAAATCGTTCTGCTTGACCGTTGGCACGACGACATCTATGGCATTGCCGGGCCGCGCACAATCGAGGCAATCGAGCTCGCCGCACGCATGGACGGCATGATCACCGACCCCGTGTACGAAGGCAAGTCCATGGCCGGCATGATCGATCTGGTTCGCGAAGGCTACTTCCCCGAGGGCAGCCGCGTGCTGTACGCCCACCTGGGTGGCCAGCCCGCCATCAACGGCTACACCACCGCTTTCGGTTACTAATCCGCCCTGCCGCGCCGCATCAACGCGCCTATGCTGGTGAGGTGACCGCCACCGCACCGATCCGAGTTGTCTTCCTGCTGTTCTATTTCGAGGCATGGGATTCACTCGACGAGGTGTATCGGCTGATGGCTGCTGACCCCGAATTTGACCCGATTGTGGTCACGATCCCCCGGAAACTCACGGGTGACGAGGATTTCGGAGACGAACCCAAGGTCAGTGCGTTTCTGACCGAGCGAGGCATCCCTCACGAGCGGTTCGACTATTCCGATGACACCGTGGGACTCGCACGCCTCGTGGCCCTGCGCCCGGATTATGTGTTTCTCAACTATCCCTGGCAGCGCAATTATCAAGAGAGTTATCGGGTTGAATCTCTGGCGAGCTTCACCAAGGTGTGTTACGTGCCGTATTTCTCCTTGTACCTCGTCAACGAACCCGGGGTGGTCGGTGTGGCCCCACACCAATTCACCCAGACCACCCACCAGCTCGCCCACCTGCTGTTCCTTCAGGACGCGTCCGTGGTGGAAGCACTCAACCACGTGGAGCCGGACAACATCCGAGTGCACCTCACAGGCACACCCAAGATTGATGCGCTGGTCCGAGCCGGATCCGAGGCACAGCCTCTGTGGCCCATAGAACGCACCAGTCCCACCGCCGAACGGCCGTTCCGACTGGTGTGGGGACCCCACCATTCGTATGGACAGCGTTGGCTGAATTTCGGCGTGTTCACGGAAACCTGCGAGGCCATGTTGGAATGGACACGCAGCCACCCCGATGTCGACGTCGTGTTGCGACCGCACCCCTTCATGTGGGGAACACTGGTCGACCGCGACCTGATGACCCCGGATCAGGTCGCGTCATGGCGTGAACGTTGGGATGCTCTGCCGAACACCGCGGTCGACGTGAATTCCAGCTTCCCCCGACTGTTTGTGGCGGCGGATGCTCTGATAACGGACGGGATTTCCTTTATCGCCGAATACCCCCTCGTCACGGGAAAACCCGCGATTTTCTGGGAAAAGAGCGGCCACTGGGCGTTCACGCCCCTAGGTGACGCTGCCGCGGCAACCACCCTGCGCGTCACCTCCATGGCCGAATTTGATGAGGCGTTCGCCACGGTTCGCACCGACACCGCCCCCGATCGCACCACCCAGATCGCCGCGCTGCGAGCCCAGGTTAGCCCCTACCCGGGACGGGCCGCGCAGATAATCGTCGATACGGTCCGGGCCGACCACGACGGCTAAATCGCGACCGCCCACTGCACGGCGGACCCCGAGGCCTGGGCAACGATCCGATCGAACATTTCCGGGGACGTGGTGTGCGCGCCGGGCGACACGGGCTTCATGCCACGGCCGTGATAGTCGCTGGAACCCGTCACAATCAGCCCTAACTCGGCGGCGATGATGCGCAGCCGCTCGCGCCCGTACGGGGTATTTTCCTCGTGGTCGATCTCGACGCCGGCAAGCCCGCGGGCGGCCATCCGGGCGAAGATCCCGTGCACCGCCTCATCGCCCATCTCGGCAAACGCGATCGAGGTTCGCCCCAACGTCCACGGGTGCGCCATGATGGGGACTCCCCCCGCGGCGCGAATCAGGTCAATCGCACGCTCGACCGTCGGCGCGTAATGCCCCACGTAATACCGGTCGTTATCGGCCGACAGAATGGTGTCGAACGCCTCAGAAATGGTGTCCACAATTCCCAGAGCCTGCAAGGCGCGCGCCAGTGTCGGTCGCCCCAGCGTGCCGCCCTCGGTGTGGAACGAGTGCACGAACTCGTGGGTCATCTGCGGGTAATCGACCGCGAGCCGGTCGGTCATTGCGTCGAGGCGCCAGTAACGGTCATCGCGAATTTGGGCACACTCCGCCGCGAGCGCCGGCTCGGTCGGGTCGAAAAGGTAGGCGAGCATGTGAACGCTGCCACCCGGTACCGTCGCGGACAGTTCCATTCCCGGAACGAAACTGATGCCCGCATCCGCACACGCCGCCGCGGCCTCGGCCCAGCCCTCGGTGGTGTCGTGGTCAGTGAGGGCCACAATGTCGAGCCCGTGCAGCGCGGCCTGCTCGATGACCGTGCGCGGCGATTCGTTGCCATCGGAACAGGTCGAATGCAGGTGCAGGTCGATCAGCGGGCCAGTCATATTCTCAGTGTATTCAGCGAACCCGTGTCAGACTTGTCACATGGCAGACGACAAGCCCTCGGGGAACGAAAATCGTTCCACCACCCCGCTCTCCCCCGAATTCCGGGAGTTTATCGGGGCGAATTGGGCCGAGTCACGCCTGATTCCCGTCCCCGCCGACCAGGCATCGTATTCCGCGGCGCGCCGAGCCCAACTCGCGGCCGAAATCCCGGGGCTGGCACTGGTGATACCTGCGGGACAGCCCAAGCAGCGCTCCAACGACACCGACTATCCGTACCGTGCACACAGCGCGTTCTCGTATTTCACGGGCTGGGCGTCCGATACGGTTCCGGGCAGTGTGCTTGTCATCGATGGGACAGGCAGCAGCGTCGACCCTCTGATCACCCTGTATTACCGTTACCCCGCGGGTCGCGGTACTGACGAATTTTTTGCCAACACCGAGGTGGGCGAGTTCTGGATTGGCCCGAGGCCCACACCCGACACGGTGTCCGTTGCGTTGGGCATCCGCTGTGCCCCGATTGACGAACTTGACGCCGCACTGGAGGGGCTCCGAGACCCCGAGGCTGTAGCCGTGATTCGCGAGGCCGACGTGGAACTGACCGCGCGCCTCGACGCCCTGCGAGCCGACCCCGAGGCGCGCCACGGCCGCGATGCCGAACTGGCACGTCATGCCAGCGAAATGCGACTGGTGAAGGACGCGTTCGAGGTCGAACAGATGCGCCGGGCCATCGCCGCAACACACCAGGGATTCAACGATGTGATCGCCGATCTTCCGCACATTGTGGCGCACCCCCGCGGCGAGCGCCTCGTCGAAGGCACTTTTAACCGTCGGGCACGCGCCGAGGGCAACACCGTCGGATACGACACCATTGCGGCGAGTGGCCCGCACGCGTGCATTTTGCACTGGACCCGCAACGATGGCCCCGTCGTCCCGGGCGACCTGATTCTGCTTGACGCGGGCGTGGAACTCGACAGCCTGTACACGGCCGACATCACCCGCACGCTGCCCGTTTCGGGCACGTTCACGGACGTCCAGCGCAGCGTGTATCAGGCCGTCCTCGATGCGGCGGATGCGGCGTTCGCCATCGTGCGCCCGGGTATCGTGTTCCGCGACATTCACGCCGCGGCAATGGCGGTCATCGCCGAACGCACCGCCGCGTGGGGTTTCCTGCCCATCGATGCCGCGGAATCGTTGCGACCGGAACTGCAATTCCACCGCCGATACATGGTGCATGGGACCAGCCACCACGTGGGAATCGATGTCCACGACTGCGCCCAGGCCCGTCGGGACATGTACATGGACGGCGTCGTGACCGAGGGGATGATTTTCACCATCGAGCCGGGGCTGTATTTCCAGCCCGATGACCTCAGCGTTCCCGCGGAATTCCGCGGTATCGGGGTACGCATCGAGGACAACATCCTCGTCACAGCGAACGGCGCCGAAAACCTGTCCGTCGGAATCCCCCGAACTGCATCGGCCGTCGAGGCGTGGGTTCAGGGCCGCTAAACCGAGAGCGGAATCGAGCGATTACCGCGCGGGCGCTGGGTGTCGATCACACGGTCCACGAGTGTGTTCAGTGCGACCACCGCCGCATCGGTGGTGTTGTGCGCAATCAGCGGAGCACCCTCGTCGCCCGACACACGCAGAGCCTCGGACAACGGCACCTGTGCGAACAGGGGAACGTCCAACCGCTCGGCGACTTCGAGCCCGCCACCGGTTCCAAAAATGTTGTGGACCGTGCCGCTCTCGTCGACGAAACCCGACATGTTTTCGACGACACCGATCACACGCTGACCCATCTGGCGTGCCACCAGAGCGGAACGTTCCGCCACATCGGACGCCGCGCGTTGCGGGGTGGTGACGACTACAACATCGGCGTTGGGCACCATCTGGCCCAACGAGATAGCGACGTCTCCTGTACCCGGCGGCAGGTCACAGACCAACACATCGATGTCGCCGTAGTGCACGTCGGCAAGGAACTGCCGTACCGTGCGGTGCAACATCGGGCCACGCCAGGACACGGGAGTATGCGGGTCGACAAACATGCCAATCGACATGACCGACACACCGTGAGCAACGGGGGGAAGGATCATCGACCCCACCGGTGTGGGCTTGACACCGTCAATGCCCAGCAGAGCGGGAATCGAGAATCCAAACACGTCGGCGTCCAACAGCCCCACACGCAGCCCACGCTGGGCCAACCCCACGGCGAGGTTCGTCGACAGTGTTGACTTGCCGACCCCGCCCTTGCCACTGGTGACAGCGATCACGCGGGTCAGCGAATCCGGGCCGAAACGGTCCTCGGGGGAACGGCCTCCGTGAATCATGTCGGTCAGTGCCGAACGTTCCTCGTCGGTCATGACACCCATGTGAATGTGCGCGGATTCCACGCCGTCGACGGCGAGAACAGCCGAGCGGACGTCGGCCAAAATGGTGTCCTTTTTCGGGCACCCCGCGATGGTCAGCTTGATGTTCACCGTCGCAACACCGGCCGCCATTTCGATGCCCCCCACCATGCCGATGTCCGTGATGGGCCGACGCAGTTCGGGGTCGATCACCGCGGCCAACGCGGCGCGAATCGACTCAGGACTTGTCATGCGTGCGTGCGTCGGACTTGTCGAGCTCTTCCAACAGCGAACGCAGTTCGGCGCGGATGAAATCCTTTGTGGCCACATCCTTGATGGCGAGGCGCAACGAAACTACCTCGCGGGCGAGATATTCGGTGTCGGCAAGGTTACGTTCGGCGCGCTGGCGATCATGCTCCATCTGCACGCGGTCACGGTCATCCTGACGGTTCTGTGACAGCAGAATCAGCGGAGCGGCGTACGACGCCTGCAGTGACAAAATCAGGGTCAAGGCGGTGAACCCCAGGTCGGACGAGTCAAAACGATACTGGACCGGCGCCAACGAGTTGTAGGTCATCCAACCGACCACCACAAGCGACAGTCCGATGAGGAACCACGGCGTACCCATTCCGCGGGCGACAAGTTCGGTCGCGCGACCAAATCGGTCCTGCGAACGACGGTTTCCGCGCAACTGCCGCAGACCCTTGGGGGCATTCAGCTGCGAGTCGACGGTAACGGAACGACGGCGCGCGGCGGGGCGACGGGGCGAGGTGTCCTTGTCAGCCATGTCACGCCTCCTTCACGGGGTCATTGTCGTAATACGGGTTGCGCCAGTCGTCGGGCAGCATGTGGTCGAGCACGTCATCAACGGTGACCACTCCGAGCAATCGATGCTGTTCGTCGACGACGGGCAACGATACGAGGTTGTAGCTGGCGAAAGTACGGGCCAGTTCGCCCGCCGAAGTCGTGTCCAACAACGGTTCGGAACGCGTGTCCAGCAGTGTTCCCAACTGGGTCTGCGGCGGGTAACGCAGCATGCGCTGGAAGTGCACCATTCCGAGGAAACGGCCGGTCGGAGATTCATAGGGCGGCAGCGTGACACAAATCGATGCGGCCATCGCGGGGGTCAATTCGCTGCGGCGAATCAGAGCAAGTCCTTCGGCGACCGTCGTTTCGGCCGACACGATGATGGGCTCAGTGGACATCAGACCACCGGCCGAATCGGGGTCGTACGACAGCAGGAAACGGACGTCCTCGGCCTCGTCCGGGTCCATCAAGTCCAGCAGCGAGTCACCACGCGATTTGGGCAACTGGGCGATGAGGTCGGCGGCGTCATCCGGTTCCATCTGGTCCAGAATGTCGGCGGCGCGATCGTCGTCGAGTCCCTGGATGATTTCGACCTGTTCGGATTCGGGCATCTCCTCGAGAGCGTCGGCCAATCGTTCGTCGGACAGTTCCTCGGCCACCTCGATGCGTCGTTCCTCGGGAAGATCCAAGATCGATGCGGCAAGGTCGGCGGGCAAGAGTTCGGCGTACGAGGCGACGAGGTGTTCGGCGCTCTGTGATTCACCGGTGTCCTCCGAGGGCGTGACCTCGTCCCAGCGCGCGAATACAGCGGGTCCCTTGGCGAACAGCGAGGCGTTCTTGTCGCGCTGCTTGCGCATGTACAACTGCGAAACGGCCCATTCGCCCAGAGGGTTGCTCTCGATGGCGACGTCCTCGATGGTCGACATTCCCGACCCGTTACGGAAGTTCATCGTGCGGCCGATGAGTTCACCAAAGATGCGGACTTCGCCGCCCTTTTGCTCAAATCGGCGCATGTTGATGAGCCCGGTCGTCAGAATCTGCCCGGGGCGGATGCTGGTGACTCGGTTGATTCCCAGGAATACGCGACGGCGACCGGGAACCTCGATCAGCAGACCGACAACGACGGGTGCACTCGAGGTGCGGTACACGACGATGACGTCGCGCACACGACCAACCCGATCACCGAAAGGGTCAAAGACCGAACATCCGGCGAGACGGGCAACATAGACACGCGTCGAGCTCATGGCTCCAGCCTACCCGCGGGCCCACCAATCGGAACCCCGTTTTAGGTGGATTCGCCGTCAAACGGCGTGGGTGAATTCTCGGCGAGTTTCCGCTGGCGTTGGGCATAGGCCGATTCACGCAGAGTCGGCGCAACGACGGGTTCCTCGGCGGGGGCCTCGTCGGTCAGAGCATCGCGGATGATGCGTCGCGGGTCGTACTGCCTCGGGTCGAGTTTTTTGAATTCGTCGACGTTAAAGTCGTCGCCCATTTCGTCCTTGAGGCGCTGTTCCGCACCACGTGCCATCTGGCGAATCGACTTCACGACGCGCGCCAATTGGGCGGCGAATGCGGGAAGCCGGTCAGGCCCGATGATCAAGAGCGCGACCATACCGATCAGCAGCAGCTTTTCGAAAGTTAGACCGAAGGACACTCCCCCAGAATACAGAACCAAACGGCGGCCACGGCATAGTCTGTACACAAAGGAGGCACCATGATTGACGCCGAACTCATTTCTCGCTGGGCCGAGGACGCCGCAGCTGAACCCGAGCACATCCGCGCTGCCCGCACCGCCGCGCTCGAGCACGGGGTCGATTCGATTTCGGCCGCCACCGGAAGCTACCTCGCCAGCATTGTGGCGATGACCCGCGCACAGGCCATCGTCGAAATTGGGACCGGTTTGGGTGTCAGCGGAATGTGGTTGCTGACGGGATCCGACGACTGCAGCATAACGAGCATCGACCGCGATGTTGACCACCAGCAGACGGCCCGCGATCTCATGACTGCCGCCGGTATCACAATGTCTCGAGTGCGCACCATCAGTGGGGACGCCCACGAGGTTCTCCCCCGCATGAACGACGGGTCGTACGATCTTGTTGTCATCGACGCGGATGCCGCGCACGTCATCGAGTACGCCAAGCACGCTCTGCGTCTGGTGCGCCAGGGCGGCGTTGTTGTCGTGGCTCACGCGTCACATGGCGGTTCGGTTGCGAACCCTGCCAAGCGCGACGAGGCGACGAGCGCACTGCGCACCTTGATCGGCGATTACATCGTCGACGACACGGTTCACGCGTCGGTTCTGCCCGTGGGCGACGGCGTCGTAACGCTCGTCAAAAACTAAACGATTGCGCCAATCAGGGCGTCGCGCAGGGCTACGGCCTCGTCGTCCTTGATTGACACCACGAGGCGTCCGCCACCCTCGAGGGGAACCTTCACGATGATGAGGTCCTTCTTCTCGCGGATTGCTTCCATCGGTCCGTCACCGGTGCGGGGCTTCATGGCGGCCATTGTGGAACTCCTTTAGATACTGTTCCTCAATTATCCCAGAGAAATCGCTGTGGGACTAATCAGGGGACACGCCGAGCAGCCCCGCCGAGGCGCGGTCGAAGTCGTCTGGTCGAACCTAAAGACCGGTCAGCCACGACCGCAGGCCGTGTTCACACGCGTGCAGGTGCGACAGGGGAACATGCTCGTTGTCGGCGTGCGCCAGCGAGGGGTCACCGGGGCCATAGTTCACGGCGGGAATCCCCAAGGCGGTGAAGCGCGCCACGTCGGTCCACCCGTACTTCGGGGCAATCGTGCCACCCACCGATGCAATGAAATCCTGGGCCAACGGCGAATCCGCACCGGGCCTCGCCCCGGCCGCGCTGTCCGTGACCTCGAGCTCGTATCCGTCGAACATGCGCTCGAGGTATGCCAACGCATCGGCCTGGGAACGCGAGGGCGCAAACCGGAAATTGATGTCGACCGCACATTCGTCTGGGATCACGTTTCCCGCAATTCCACCGTGAATCGCCACCGCGTTGATGCCCTCGCGGTAGTCCAACCCGTCGACGGTAACGGTCTCGGGCTCATAGGCGTTGAGGCGGTTCAGGACGTCAGCCGCGCCGTGAATCGCATTGATTCCCATCCAGGCGCGGGCCGAGTGAGCCCGAACTCCCGCGGTCGTAATGCGCACACGCATGGTGCCGTTGCAACCACCCTCGATGATCGCGTTGGTGGGTTCGCCCAGGATGGCGAAGTCGGCGGTCAACAGCTCGGGTCGAACACGGGCGAGGCGCCCCAGCCCGTTGAGGTCCGCGGCAACCTCCTCGTGGTCATAAAACACCCACGTGATGTCGTGGACGGGTTCCGTGAGGTCGCGCAGCAATCGCACCATCACCGCGACGCCACCCTTCATGTCGACGGTTCCGCGGCCCCACAGTTCGGTGCCGTCCTCGGACAGACGCACCGGCAAATTGTTGTTCACGGGAACGGTGTCGAGGTGACCCGCAATCACCACTCGACGTTCGCGCCCCACATTGGTCTGGGCGATCAGCGCATCACCGTCACGGAACACTGTCAGATGCGGGGTTGCCCGGGTCCAAGACTCAACGGCATCGGCGAGCGCCCGCTCGTTGCCCGAGACCGATTCGATGTCGCAAATTTCGCGTGTCAAGGCCACCACGTCAGCGGAATCGGTCAACAGTTTCACAGGGTCAGCCTACCCGCGCTACGGTGGAAGCATGACTGATTTGACGCGCGCCTGGGGCTTTGGCCTCGTAACTGTGACCACCGACGGCCAGGTCTTGGATGCCTGGTTCCCTGCACCCCAGCTGGGCGTCGCAGCGGATGACACAAACCGCGGAATCATGCCCCAGGAATTGACCGATGGCGAATACCGTGACGATGTCCGCGGAGTTCGCACCGAGGCTCGCCTCGTCGACATCGACCTGACCGCAGGCCCGCAGTCCACCGAGGACGCCTATCTGCGACTTCACCTGTTGTCGCACCTTCTGGTGGCCCCCAACACCATCAACCTGGATGGGTTGTTTGGTGTGCTTCCCAACGTGGCCTGGACCACAGCTGGCCCTGTCCCCGCCGACGAGCTCGCGTCACGCCGGGTCGCCCTGCAGCGTGCCGGAATCTCGGTTGTGTCACTCGACAAGTTCCCCCGACTGATTGACTATGTCGTCCCCACCCGAGTGCGCATCGCTGACGCACAGCGCGTACGACTGGGAGCGCACCTGGCGGCGGGCACCACGATCATGCATGAGGGTTTCGTGAATTTCAACGCCGGCACTTTGGGCGAATCAATGGTCGAGGGTCGTATCTCGCAGGGAGTTGTCGTCGATAACGGCAGCGACATCGGTGGTGGTGCATCAATCATGGGCACACTGTCCGGTGGCGGCACCGAACGAGTGTCCATCGGCAAGCGTTGCCTGTTGGGCGCCAACTCAGGCCTGGGAATTTCGCTGGGCGACGACTGCATTGTCGAGGCAGGACTGTACATCACCGCAGGCACCAAGGTGACTCTTGTGGGCGGCGACAATGCCGGGGCAATCGTTTCGGCTCGCGGACTGTCCGGCCAGTCAAACCTCATGTTCCGACGTAACTCGATCAGCGGAACCGTCGAGGTTCTCGAACGCAGCGGCCACGGAATTGTGCTCAACGCCGCACTGCACGCCTAGTTTCTGTTAACAGTTGAGGCCCGCACGATGAACCGTGCGGGCCTCAACTGTTGGAACAAGGATTTAGAGGCGGGTAGCCTGCGTGTTCGGCCAGGGGCGTTCCTCGATGCCCGTGTACACCTGCTGGGGGCGACCAATCTTGGTGGCCGAGTCGCCGCGCATTTCACGCCACTGTGCAATCCAACCGGGCAGACGACCGATGGCGAACAAAACGGTGAAGGTGCGCGTGGGGAACCCCATTGCCTTGTAGATCACACCGGTGTAGAAGTCCACGTTGGGGTACAGGCGACGTTCCTGGAAGTACGGGTCGGCCAGAGCGATCTGCTCGAGCTCTTTCGCAATATCCAACAGGGGGTCGGTGACACCCAGTGACTCGAGGACCGCATCAGCGCTTTCCTTGACGAGTCGCGCGCGAGGGTCGTAGTTCTTGTACACGCGGTGGCCAAAGCCCATCAGGCGAATACCCGACTGCTTGTTTTTGATCTTTTCAACAAACTTTTCGACGCTCTCGCCCGAATCGCGGATGTCACCGAGCATGCCCAGCACAGCCTCGTTTGCGCCACCGTGCAGCGGGCCCGACAGAGCATTAATGCCGGCAGAGATCGACGCGAAAAGGTTTGCTTCCGTCGAGCCCACCAGTCGAACGGTGGACGTCGAGGCGTTCTGTTCGTGGTCGGCGTGCAGAATCAGCAGGCGATCCAGGGCCGCCGACAACACAGGGTTGACCTCGTACGGTTCGGCCATCAGACCAAAGTTCAGGCGCAGGAAGTTGTCGACAAACGACAGCGAGTTGTCGGGGTACAGGAAGGCCTGGCCAATCGACTTTTTGTGCGCATATGCAGCAATCACGGGAAGTTTTGCCAGCAAACGAATGGTGGTCAGTTCGACCTGCTCGGGGTCGTGCACGTTCAACGAGTCCGAATAATAGGTCGACAGTGCACCCACGGCGCTCGACAGCACACTCATCGGGTGAGCGTTATGAGGCAGAGCGTCAAAGAAACGCTTCAGGTCTTCGTGCAAAAGGGTGTGGTGACGGATCTTGTCGTCAAAGGCCGACAGTTCGGCCGGAGTCGGCAGTTCGCCGTAAATCAGCAGATAGGCGACCTCGATGAACGTGGAGTTCTTGGCCACATCCTCGATCGAGTAACCGCGGTAACGCAGGATGCCCTGATCGCCATCGATGAACGTGATGTTCGACGTCGTCGACGCGGTGTTCACAAAACCACGGTCCAGCGCGGTCAAACCGGTCTGACGAGTCAACGTCGAGATATCGATTGCCGACGCCCCATCCGTCGCAGGGACAATGGGGAATTCCGCAACGCCGCCGGGGTGGTGCAGCTTCGCAGTGGGGGGCGTGTCGTTAGTCACGTGCGCTCCTCGATGGTGTGAACAAAAGGCGTGGACGGGTGGCATCCACTCCCTAGCCTATTGGACGGAAGTGGTTGCTGCATCCGCTAATCTGCGGACCGCTGCGGCGATGCGTTCATCGGTGGCGGTGAGCGCGATTCGCACGTGGCGCGCACCCGCTTCGCCATAGAAAATTCCGGGTGCCGCGAGGATGCCCAGGCCCGCGAGCCAGTCGATTGTGTCAAACGATGGTTCGTCCCTCGTGACCCACAAGTACAGGCCCGCCTCGGAATAATCCACGGTGAAACCTGCCGAAATGAGCGCGGGCAGCAGCACCTCACGCCGTGACCGATACAAGCCTTTTTGCGCCTCGACATGGCCGTCGTCGTTCAACGCAGCGACCATGGCGGCCTGCACGGGGGCAGGAACAATCAGACCGAGGTGCTTTCGGACCTCGAGTATTCCCGCAATCAACTGCGGGTCCCCCGCGAGGAACGCTGCACGGTAACCGGCAAGGTTGGACTGCTTCGAGAGCGAGTAGGCGCTGAGCACGCCGGTCAGGTCAGAGCCAACAACACGATCATCGAGAATCGAGGGAGCTTCGGAATCCGTCCACACCAGCTGTGCGTAACATTCGTCGTTAATGATCACGGCACCGAGATTGCGAGCACGGGCAACTGCGCGACGCAGAAATTCCACAGAATCGAGACGGCCCGAAGGGTTGGCGGGCGAATTCAGCCACACCAGTTTTGTGGCGGCAGGCCATTCATCGGGTTCGTCCGAGGGGAACGGTGTAGCCCCCACGACCCGCGCGCCGATGTCGTAGGTCGGATAGGCCACGGTCGGGTGAACCACAACATCGCCGGGGCGAAGGCCCAGCAACGTCGGCATCAGCCCGACAAGTTCCTTGGACCCCACGGTGGGGATGGCGCCGGCGGGCACAAGACCGGTGGCATTGCGACGACGCGAATACCAGGACACGATGGCATCCCGCAGCGCCGCGGTGCCGTTGGTCGTGGGGTACGCGTGGGCGTCGGTCGACTGCGACAAAATCCGTGCGATGACATCGGGGGTCGGGTCAACGGGTGATCCGACGGACAAATCAACGAGACCGTCAGGGTGTTGCGATGCACGGTCCTTCGCCGGAATTAGTGCGTTCCAGGGAAAGTCGGGCAACTGCAGCATTATTCTCCCTGCGGGGCCAGAGCGGTGATGACCTCGTGGTCGTGGTGGATGACGCCGACCTTGGCTGCCCCACCGGGCGAGCCAACCTCGCGGAAAAATTCCACGTTCGCACGGTAGTAGTCGCTCCACTGCGCGGGCAGGTCATCCTCGTAGTAGATGGCTTCGACCGGGCATACTGGCTCGCAAGCACCGCAGTCCACGCACTCGTCCGGGTGGATGTACAGCATGCGGTCACCCTCATAAATACAGTCCACGGGGCATTCGTCGATGCACGCACGGTCCTTAACATCTACACACGGCAGAGCAATGACGTAGGTCATGAGGGTCCTCCTGGCTAATTCGTTTTCAGTTTACTGCCGCGCACGAAACGATACGTTCGGCCACAACACGACCAAGGCACAGACGATTGCGCTGCCGTAGACCCAGACCAATGCCGCGTCGTTTGCGGGAATCAGCACGCTGCCACCGGGTGAACGTTGCGCCAGCAGGAAAACCCCACCCAGCACTCCGATCGCCCCGGCTGATGACGGCCAACGGGAATCGTTCGACAGTCGGAGCCCAATCACATAGAGACCCACGATTGCGACTCCCCCAACCACCAGCCAAGGAAACAACACCTGATGTACGACCGTGACGATGATGGCCAGAACGATGCCGCCCAGCAGTGCACCGATAACGGTTCCCCAGTGTTTAGGCATCGAGGCGGGTCATCCAGCCGTGAACGTCGGGACGACGACCGTACTGAATGTCGGTGAGTTCTTCGCGCAACGACATGGTCAGTTCGCCTGCGGGGGCGTTGATGTCACCGATGGTGAAGCCCTCGGCCTTGAGCTGGCCGATTGGGGTGATAACAGCTGCGGTGCCACAGGCAAACGCTTCGACGATGTCGCCGTTCTCATAACCGGTGCGCCATTCCTCGATGGTGACGGGGCGACGTTCGACGGTCAAACCACGGTCCTCGGCCAAACGCAGCACCGAGTCACGAGTGATGCCCGGCAGGATCGAGTCGGACAGGGGCGTCACCAGAGTGCCGTCCTTGTAGACGAGAACCACGTTCATGCCACCGAGTTCCTCGATGTACTTGCCCTCGACCGAATCGAGGAACAGCACCTGCTGGCAGCCCTGGGCATACGCCTCGTTCTGGGCGATGAGCGATGCCGCATAGTTTCCACCGGTCTTGGCCGCACCGGTGCCGCCCTTGCCGGCGCGCGAGAAGTTCTCGGACAGCCAAATGCTGACCGGGGCGACACCGCCATGGAAGTATGCACCCGCGGGGCTGGCGATGACGTAGTACGCGACCTTCTTTGCGGGACGAACGCCCAGGAACGCCTCCTTTGCGAACATGAAGGGGCGAATATAGAGGCTCGTTTCGGGGGCCGAGGGCACCCAGTCGCCGTCGATTGCGACGAGTTCCTTGATGCTCTGCAGGAAGTGTGCGACGGGCAGTTCCGGCAGGGCCATACGTGCGGCCGAGGCCTGCAGTCGACGACCATTGGCGTCGGGGCGGAAGGTGTGCAGGCTGCCGTCGGCGTGACGATAGACCTTCAGGCCCTCAAAGATTTCCTGACCGTAGTGCAGCACCGAGGCGGCGGGGTCCAGCTCGATGGGCCCGTAGGGCTGAACGCGGGGGCGGTGCCATCCGCCCTGTTCGCTCCAGCAGATGTCCACCATGTGGTCAGTGAAGTGGTCACCAAAACCGGGATTTGCCAGGATAGCGGCGCGCTCGGGCTCCGATTTTGCCTGGAGATTGCGGCGCACGAGGAACTGAAGTGAATCGGTCATGGCTCAACACTACCAACGGTTTCGGGCAATTTACGGCCCGAATTTCGGGGAATCAGACCAGTCGAGCGGTGATCGCGTCGCCGACCTGAGTGGTCGAACGGGCGGCGTCTGCGCGTGACGACAGATCCGCCGCAACGGCGTCCTGAATCCGGGCGGCAGCGGCGGGGAAACCGTTGTGCTCCAACAACAACGCGGCCGAGAGGATTGCCGCCGTGGGGTCAGCCTTCTGCTGGCCCGCAATATCGGGGGCGCTGCCGTGTACCGGCTCGAACATCGAGGGGAACGTGCGGTCGGGGTTGATGTTGCCGCTCGCCGCCAAACCGATACCGCCGCCGATTGCGCCAGCGAGGTCGGTGAGGATGTCACCAAACAGGTTGTCGGTCACGATGACGTCGAAACGTGCGGGGTTGCTGACCATGAAAATGGTTGCCGCATCGATGTGCAGGTAATCCACGGCCACATCGGGGTATTCCACGGCCACGGCGTCGGTGATGCGCTGCCACAAACCACCGGCGTGAACGAGCACGTTGGTCTTGTGGACCAGGGTCAGGCGGTTGCTGCGGGCGCATGCGGATTCAAAGGCGAAACGCACGACGCGCTCGACGCCGTGAGCGGTGTTGACCGAGGTCTCGTTGGCGATTTCGTGGATTGTGCCCTTGCGGATCACACCGCCGTTGCCTACATAGGGACCCTCGGTGCCCTCGCGAACGATCACGAAGTCGATGTCGCCCGGCGCGGCCAGCGGGCTGGTCACACCAGGGAACAGCGCCGTGGGGCGGTAGTTCACATAGTGGTCGAACGCAAAACGCAGTTTCAGCAGCAGCCCGCGCTCGATGATGCCGCCGGACAGGCGTGCATCGCGGGGGTCGCCACCCACAGCACCGAACAGGATGGCCTCGTGTGCGGCCAACGACTCCATGGTGGACTCGTTGAGGATCTCGCCGGTCTCGAGATAGTGGGCGGCACCGAGCGTGTACTCGGTGGTTCGCACGTCCGCTTCGGCACCCACGGCTGCACGCAGCACCTTGACGGCTTCTGCTGTGACCTCGGGACCAATGCCGTCACCGGCAATAACGGCAATATCAAGTACGCGGGACATGGCGACCTTCCTAGAGTTCGACGACCTCAATCGCCTTCATCATTGTGGCATCAATTTCGCGCGCAACTCGGTCCAAAACCTCATCCGATACCCGCGAGTCGACGGTGAGGACCGACAGGGCCTCGCCACCCAGACGCTGACGAGCAATCTGCATGCCGGCGATGTTGATGTCGTGTGCGCCAAATTCGCGGCCATAGACGGCCACGATTCCGGGGCGGTCGGTGTAAATCATGACGATGAAGTGCTCGGCCATGGGGACCTCGACCTCGAAGCCGTTGATGCCGACAATCTTTTGGGCCTGCTTGGAGCCGGTCAGGGTGCCCGACACCGAGACCTGCGAGCCGTCGACCAGGGTGCCGCGGATGGTCAGGAGGTTGCGGTACTCGTCGCTCGAGGTTTCCGTGACCAGACGGACGGTGACACCGCGCTGTTCGGCCAGCAGAGGCGCGTTGACGTAGGACACCTGTTCGTTCGAGATGGCCGAGAACACACCCTTGAGGGCGGCAAGCTTGAGCACCGATACGTCGTGCGCCGCGATCTCGCCGCGAACCTCGACATCAATGGCGGCAATGGCGTGGTGCGACAGTCCGGCGAAAACCTGACCAAGATTTTCCATCAGCGACAGGCCGGGACGAACCGAGGCGTGGATCACGCCGCCGGCGACGTTAACGGCATCGGGAACCAACTCGCCGCTGAGGGCCAGTCGGGTGGACTTGGCGACGGCGATACCGGCCTTTTCCTGCGCCTCGTCGGTCGATGCACCCAGGTGCGGGGTCGCCTGCAGTGTGGCAACGTCGAGCAGGGGCGAACCCGTGGGGGGCTCGGACACGAAAACGTCCAGTCCCGCGCCCGCGATGGCGCCCGAGTTCAGGGCTTCGACGAGTGCGGCCTCGTCGATGATTCCACCACGGCTTGCGTTGACAATGCGCAGACCGGGCTTTGCCAGGGCGAACTCGGCGGCGCCAATCAGTCCCGTGGTTTCGGGGGTCTTGGGGATGTGAATCGTAATGAAATCGCTGCGGCTCATGAGTTCGTTCATGTCCACCATCTGCACACCCAGCTGCTGCGCGCGGGCGGGCGGCACGAAGGGGTCGAACGCGATGAGGGTGACGCCGAAGCCCGACAGGCGCTCGGCGACGAGGGCGCCGATGCGACCGAGGCCGACGATTCCGATGGTCTTTTCGTACAGTTCCACACCGGTGAACTTGGAACGCTTCCATTCGCCGCGCTTCATTGAGGCGTTCGCCTCGGGAATGTGGCGAGCCAGCGACAGGATGTGACCGATTGCAAGCTCGGCGGCCGAAATGACGTTCGAGGTGGGTGCGTTGACGACCATGACGCCGGCCTGCGTGGCGGCCTTGATGTCGACGTTGTCGAGGCCCACTCCAGCGCGAGCGATAACAACAAGGTTTTTGCCGGCCGCAATCGCTTCGGCATCCATCTGAGTTGCGCTGCGGATCAGAACGGCCTGGGCGGTGTCCAGTGCGGCGAGTAGTGCGGGACGATCGGTGCCGTCAACGTTGCGCACGTCGAAATCGGGACCCAATGCCTCGACGGTTGCGGGCGACAGTTCCTCGGCAATAAGTACGACAGGCTTGGCCACGGTTATCCTTCAACGAACGTGGGCGCGACGTTCCAACGGAAATCCGTGCCCGAATTAATGGTTTCGGACCGCCACGATCGTTGGGGCAGCTTCCCCAATCTTAGCGCTCAAACGAGCACTACAGGCCGACGAGAATGTCCACCACAATCTGAACCTCGATCTGCTTTTCGATCGCGATGAGGTTGATCGAGGCCAACGCACTGATGGCAAATCCCGTGGTGAAAATCAACGACATCATCGAGGCGCTCTGACGCCACCCGACGACCGTTGCGGCGATGAAGGCAATAACGGGGATCGCCACACCCGCAATCAGCACAGCCCACGGCACGTTCGTGGAATCGAGGCCATAGCGGTCCAAGAAATATGCGGGAATGTTGACGAGGTTGCCCAACCCCTGCCACATCAGGAAGGCATAAAACGCACCAAAGGACACCATCAGGGCGACCCGAGTCACCATGCCCGGAGTCTGGCGCTGTTCGGTCACGGTGTCGCTCATACGACCACCCCAATCACCAGAGGCAACGGAAATGCGACAACCGCCCCCGCGACCAGCCACACCAATCGACGGGTGGGACGACCGTGCGTCAACGCGATCACAGTGAAGAACCACAACGGTGCCGCCGTGATTGCAAAAAACTCGGTGAAACGGGCAACCGATTCCTGGAACCGGTCATCGAAAATCATGGGGTTGGCCCGCACCGCAAAGAGCCAGGCAACGGCCTCGGCGAGGTAAATTCCCCCCAGCACGGCCATGGCGACGGTGCGCGGATCCACGCGAGATGCGCGTTTCGGATTGACGTCTGTGTTCACCAGTCAAGACTAATCCCTGCACACGGTGTCGAAATTTCGTGACAATTACTGCACAATCGATACACTAAAAGTGTTGTGAAATCACAACTGCCCTAAGGAGGCCAAAATGACTACCCCCCCCCTGGAAAATGATCACAAGGTAGCGAAGGCTAAAGCCGCAGCTGCCAAGGCGGAAGCTAAGGCTCTTCGCCCCTGGTTCAAGAAGAAGCGCATCATCATTCCCGCGTTGATTGTCGTGATTGCTGTTTTTGCGACGGCCTCGAATGGTGGCGACAACACCGCCCCGTCTGCTTCGGAAAGCAGCACAACGGAAAACACCGAATCGACCGAAACGACCGAGACGGAAGAAACCCCCGCCGCAGAAGAAACTCTGTCGATTGGTGACACCGCAACCGACGACGACACTTTCGCATTTACCGTTAACGGATTCGAATGTGGAATCAAATCTGTCGGCACCGACATGTTCGGCGACGAAGCCCAAGGCCAGTTCTGCAAACTGAACATCACGGTCGAAAACGTTGGCAACGAGGCTCAGTACATGTTTGCCGACTCACAGTTGCTGTTTGACGACCAGGGACGGGAATTTTCGCCCGACACGTCAGCCATGATTTATCTGGAAGAATCGTCCGAACTGTGGATGAGTGAAATCAACCCCGGCAACTCGGTCACCGGCGAGATCCTCTACGACGTATCGAAGGAGTTCACTCCTGATCACCTCGAGCTTCACGCCACCATGTTCAGTGGCGGCATCGTAGTTTCGATCAAGTAGCTCCAAACAACACAACTGTGGCTCCGTCGCCCGGCGGGGCCACAGTCGTATCCGGTCGAACTCCTATCGAAACGCACAACGAGGGCCCACCTGACGGTGAGCCCTCGTTGTGCGTTTACGCGGGGGTTTAGCGCTCGGCCGAACCCTCGGTGTAGTCAGCGTCGGCCTGCTTCCACGCGAAGAGCGAACGCAGCTTGCGGCCGGTTGCTTCGATGGGGTGAGCCTCGCCAGCTGCACGCAGAGCCTTGAACTCGGGTGCGCCAGCGTCCTGGTCGTTGATGAAGCGGGTAGCGAAAGCGCCCGACTGGATGTCCGCGAGAACAGCCTTCATGTTTTCCTTGACCGAGGGGTCGATCACGCGGGGACCGGATACGTAGTCGCCGTACTCAGCGGTGTCGGAAACCGACCAACGCTGCTTGGCGATGCCGCCCTCCCACATGAGGTCAACGATGAGCTTCAGTTCGTGCAGAACCTCGAAGTAGGCGATCTCGGGCTGGTAGCCAGCCTCGGTGAGAACCTCGAAGCCGTACTGCACCAGCTGCGAGGTGCCACCGCAGAGCACAGCCTGCTCGCCGAACAGGTCGGTTTCGGTTTCCTCGGTGAAGGTGG
>JACCDN010114410.1_pt1 | contig 57932 bp, 55 predicted proteins | sample 7441691 | NCBI WGS metagenome assembly JACCDN01 (sample SAMN15323439, study PRJNA562643) | freshwater metagenome | isolation source: river surface water | place: USA:Blue River Watershed | collected 2017-08-16 | reverse complement strand
GGGTGGGGCGCTCTCCTGGGACTAAGGCCCAAAATGCATTTGCGTGACCGCTGTGGCAATAATCGCAGCGGTTTCAGCGCGAAGAATATTGTTGTGGATTTTCATTCCTTGAAAACCTGCTTGTTTAGCGTGGCTAACCTCAGCGTTGGTAAATCCACCTTCTGGGCCAATTAATAAAGTTGCGCTTTGAGTTTTTTTTGGTAAATCTTGCAAAGAGGTTTGAGCATAAGGATCAAGAATCAACTGGATTCCTGCCTGCGCGGGAATGACAAAATCGTTAAAAGAACAGATAGGATTTAATTTGGGCAAAAAATTATTCCCAGATTGTTCGCATGAAGCGATCATAATCTCCTGCCAATGTTGCAATTTTTTGGCAGCTTGTTCTTGGTTAAAGCGACCTTGGGTGCGCTCTGCCATAATTGGGGTAATTTCAGTTACGCCAAGTTCAACCGCTTTTTGAATGACTAGATCCATATTGTCATTGCGGATTAAACTCATACCTAAATGAATTGGAAAAGTATTAGGCGCTTTTGCGCTTTCAGTGTTAAGAATTTCAAGATAAACTGTTTTTTTATCGATGCTGGTAATTTTTGCTTGAGCTAGATTACCTTGGCCATCAAATAATTCAATTGTTTCACCTGGCTGTAAACGTAATACCCGAATATGTTGTGCCGCTTTTTCTGGAAGTGTACGGGTAAATTCAGATAAAAAAATGCGTATAGGCATATTACACCAAATCAATTAAATGAACTTGCGAAGATAAAATTTGTTCTTCTAAAAATACGTGTGCTACTTGTAAAAAACGCTTAGTACCGTCAGTCACCCAAAAGGTAGATTGTCCCAATTGAGAGTGTGGGTTTTGTAAATGAGGATGTTGAGTAAAATAATCACGAACCTCATGGGCAATGGTTTCTGCTGAATCAATTACCTGCATTTTATTACCTACCACTTTGTGGATCACTGCTTTTAATACAGGAAAATGGGTGCAGCCTAAGATAAGTGTATCAGGACGCTTATTTGTATTGAGTTGTAGCCACTCATCTAAATAATGATGGATAATTTTCTCAGGAATTTCACCGTGAATTAAACCTTCTTCAGCCACAGCAACTAACAAAGGTGTCGCTTTGCTTAAAACCGCAGCTTTGGGCTGTATAAAAAGAATTGCTTTTTCATATCCTTGAGAGGAAATAGTTGCTGGAGTTGCAATCACAGCAATATGCTTGGTGTGAGATGCTGCCTCTGCGAATTTTGCACCGGGTTCAATGACGCCGATAATAGGTAAATTAGGATGCCCCTTTTTTAGTGCTTCTAGACAAGATGCGGTTGCCGTATTACAAGCAATCACTAAAAATTTAATACCAGCATCAATCAATTTTTGTGCGGCTTGTAAGGTATAACGTGTAATCGTATCGCGTGTCTTCGTGCCATAGGGTAGGCGCGCGGTATCTCCCAAATATAAGAAATTTTCATTTGGCAAAGCAGTTTTTAAAGCTTTGTAAACCGTAAGGCCACCTACGCCAGAATCGAAAATACCGATGGGATGGGTGTTCATGTTGCAAATATGGCCTTAATAATATCTCTGATGAGATATGCTGTTTTGGCTTTAATATCCAACAGGGGGTTGTACTCAGTAATTTCTAAGCCAATGAATTTAGGGTTTTGACTGATGCCGCGCACGGTTTGTAAAAATTGAGTGGCATCAATTCCACCCGGTTCGCGACAACCTACGCCTGGCGCATCATTGGGGTCAAAAGCATCTAAATCAATAGTCATGCCAAATTTTGGTGTGCGTTTTTGCAGGTATTCAATGGCCTCATGCATAACTACCTCTATACCTCGACGTGCGATTTCATCCATCATGAAGATTTTGACTTTAAGATTTTTAAGAAGTTCAGCTTCACCTTCCTCAAAGCTACGCATTCCTACAAGACAAAGATTTTCAGGGCGAATTTTTGGGTTTTTATTCAAAATAGAATAGAGTTCAGGAATACCATATCCTAAAAGATGAGCGATGGGCATACCATGAATATTTTGGGTAGGGCTGGTTTTAGGAGTGTGTGTATCCATATGTGCATCCACCCATAAAAGACCTAAATTGTCTGCACCTTGAAGGGCATGTGAAACACCGCTCCAGGTTCCAATCGCAGATGAATGGTCTCCAGCTAATACACAAAAATGTTCGTGATTTTTAACTGCTGTAGAGGTATCTTCAGCAAGAAGAGTTGAGATTTCCAGTAACTCTTCCAAAACCTCCAAGCCTTTATGGTCGCTGGTAGCCATTAATAAATCTTTCCATTCTGTTGTGAAGGGAAGATCTTTAAAGATTTCAGGGTGATAGTACAGGTATAACGGGCCTAAACCACAATCTGTATTATTGGCGGCAACTCCAGAGGCAAAGCCATATAAATTCAAATTATTTAGCATCAAGAAAGTCCTTTTAATTGAGTATCGAGAGTTTTTAAATCACGGCAAAAGAGGCGAATCCCTTCAGCTAGCTTTTCCGTGGCCATGGCATCTTCATTCAAAAGAAAACGAAATGTAGGTTCAGTGAGCGCTACTTTTGGAATATGCTTTTGTTTGGAGACTGTTGCATCTAGAGCACGAGGCAAGTTACCAGTATCTGCTTCTAAATCAGTTAATAAGTTGGGGCTAATGGTAAGGTAGTCGCAGCCGGATAGAGCGGCAATTTGACCAATATTGCGAAAGCTTGCGCCCATTACAATAGTACTATAGCCATGCACTTTGTAGTAATCAAAGATATTACATACGGAAAGTACACCAGGATCTTCATTACTGTTAAAATCCTTGCCTTCTTTGGCTTTGTACCAATCGTAAATACGGCCCACAAAAGGTGAAATGAGGGTTATTCCAGCTTCCGCACAGCGGACAGCTTGGCAGAAGCTAAAGAGAAGGGTGAGATTGCAGTGAATGCCCTGTTTTTCGAGAACTTCAGCGGCGGAAATTCCTTCCCAAGTTGCAGCAATTTTAATTAGGACTCGGTTTTTATGGATTCCTGCTTTGGCATACAAATCAATGATAGCTTCTGCTTCGCGAATGGTGGCATCTTTATCAAAAGAAAGATCAGCACGTACTTCTGTCGACACACGTCCAGGAATCAGTTTCAAAATTTCACAGCCAAAATTAACAGCTACTTGGCGCGAATCTTTGGTTAATAAGTGCTGATACTGTGGATCATTCGCCGCTTTTAAAATAAGGGATGGATTGGTGGTGGCATCCTGAGGTTTAAATTTGGCAATTGCGCTTAAATCGCCGGTATCTGCCACAACGGTGGTCATAGTCCTTAATTGTTCGAGTTTATTCATAATTTGAAAGGTTGATTAGTATCTTATGAAGAAATAAATTATGCGTCAATTTTTAATTAGATTCAACCAAAATTTCCCTTAAACCGTTAGGCTGAATTTCGCTGACCAAACCTGCTTTTTCCATGTCTTCGAGAAGACGAGCAGCACGATTGTAACCGATACGTAAACGACGTTGCACCAAAGAAATTGAGGCGCGTTTGGCTTCCAGTACAATCGATACAGCTTCATCATATAAAGGATCAGTCTCACCTTCTGCACCATTTTCTTCACTTTCCGCACCTTCTTCGTCATCCAATTTCGAGGTTGCTAAAATGCTATCGACATATTGTGGTCCGCCACAAGCTTTCCATGCTTCTACTACGCGATGAACTTCAGCGTCTGATACATAAGCACCATGAACGCGGATCGGGACACCTGCACCGACAGGCATATACAGCATATCGCCATAACCGAGTAATTGTTCTGCGCCTTGTTGATCTAAAATAGTACGCGAATCGATACGTGAGGAAACTTGAAAGGCAATACGCGAGGGGACATTGGCCTTGATCAAACCAGTGATTACATCAACAGAAGGTCTTTGTGTTGCTAAAATTAAATGGATTCCGGCGGCACGTGCTTTTTGTGCCAAGCGCGTAATGAGTTCTTCGACTTTTTTACCTACCACCATCATCATATCCGCAAACTCATCAACCAGAACTACAATATAAGGCATGGGTTCAAGAGTCGGGCAATCTATCAGTTGTCCTGGATTAAGCTGTAACCAAAGGGGGTCTTTTATGGGTTCGCCTTTAGCAATTGCTGCATTGACAACCTCATTGAAGCCACTAATATTGCGGACGCCTAAAGCTGCCATAAGCCGATAACGACGATCCATTTCTTTAACGCTCCATCTTAAAGCATTAGCTGCCTCTTTCATATCAGTGACTACGGGAGTGAGCAAATGGGGCACACCTTCGTAAATAGAAAGCTCCAACATTTTTGGGTCAATCATAATCAAACGTAACTCTTTAGGTGAGGATTTTAATAACATGGATAAAAGCATAGCGTTTAAACCTACAGATTTACCCGAACCTGTCGTTCCTGCAACTAGAAGATGTGGCATTTTTGCCATGTCAACAACCTCAGGTAAACCACTAATGTCTTTGCCCAAGCCCATCGCAATTGGCGATTTGGCATTACGGAAAGCATCAGAATCTAATACTTCTTTCAAGCGCACTGTTTCGCGATTAGCGTTGGGAAGCTCTAAGCCGACATAGGTCTTTCCGGGAATCACTTCAACGACACGAACACTGGAAACTGATAGTGAACGCGCTAAATCTTTATCGATGGTGGTGAGTTTGGATACTTTCAACCCCGGTGCAAGCTGAATTTCATAGCGTGTAACCACAGGACCTTGGAATACACCCATTACTGTTGCTGATATACCGAAATCTGCAAGTTTTTGTTCGACCAATTTAGCTACTTGGTTTAACTCATCTTTGCTAGCGCGATTACTTAATTCTAAGGGGGGATCAAGTAATTCAATTGTAGGAGGTTCGCCAGTAGGAGTGTGTGATACAGGTACTACAGTTTTGCGGACAATAGGTTTAGGGGCTTCGATGGCTTTAGGCTCTACGGGTTTTTTATTAATGACAGGTTCAACATGCATGGGTGGGTCTGGTACAAAAGGCAGTTCTTCTTCAATGTCGGCAATTTTTTCAATTTCATTATCGGTCTCATCTTCTTCTTCAGACGTATTTTTCTTGAAATGAAATAGGCTCATGAGCCATTTGCTGAAGCGCCCTAACACGAACAAAGATCCTACAAAATGTTTAAGCCAAATTTTCCCAGAGAATAGGGTTAAGCCTGCTAAAAAGAAAGCAATGAGAATGACAATGCTGCCAGTTAAATTCAGTAGTGGTAAAAGTAAGTGTGGCGCAAAATTACCTAAAAACCCCCCGGGGCCATTGGGATAAATCCATGCTTTGGGATCTAATAATAGGTTAAAAAGGCCGCTCAGAGATAACAGCATGAGTAACCAGCCAATTAGGCGTAATATTTTTAAAGCACGCGAATTTTCGTGGTGTGTGGCTAATTCCTGCCAGTGAATATAGGCATGATAAAGTAAGCTTAAGGGAACTAAATAAGCGGCCATACCCAAAATGCTAAATAAACCGTGTGAACACCAACCGCCAAGCATTCCACCTAAGTTATCGGCATGATTTAATGCATTGTAAGAATATAAAGCTAAAAAGAGAAAGATCCCAAACATGGCGGATAATACTAACCCTGCTTGTCCAAGACGAATGCGGGTAATAGAGTGCTCTGGGTGTTTCGGAGCATTTTTTGCTGTTCTGGTTTTGGTTTTTTTTCTGGCCACAATTATATTTGTTAAGAATGTTGAAGAGCATTTTAATGCAAACCCACTTGTTTTCCAAATTAAATTCATCTATAATCTTGTGACCTTGACGCGGGGTGGAGCAGTCTGGTAGCTCGTCGGGCTCATAACCCGAAGGTCGTAGGTTCAAATCCTGCCCCCGCTACCAAATTTAGAAGAAGGCCTTTATGGCCTTTTTTGTTATGTGGAAAATGGAAGAATAATGCGTGATGATTTATATGCAGTAATAGCGCCGGTGGTTGAAGCAGTAGGCTTTATTTGCTGGGGGCTTGAGTTCCGTCCTTATGGGCGAGGTAAAAGCTTGCTACGTATTTACATTGATCATGAAGATGGGATTAGCGTTGATGATTGCGAAACAGTCAGTCGTGAAGTATCACGCATGCTTGATGTTGAAGATCCTATTCGGGGGGAATATGTATTAGAGGTTTCTTCCCCAGGATTAAATCGGCGTTTGTTTTTTCCTGAGCAATATCATCACTTTTGTGGAGAGGAAGTTGAGGTGAAAACCAAAAAACTGCTTGAGGGGCGCAAGAATTTTAAAGGGGTTTTGAAAGATGTAGAGGGTGAAACCATCCATATTAAAGATGAGAATGGCGTTTATGCTATTCCCTTTAATGAAATTTTAACGGCAAATATTGTAAAAATTTAATTGGGAGAATGCGAAGTGAGTGCAAAAGAAATCTTATTAGTGATTGAGTCTGTTGCCAATGAAAAAAATATCGATCGTGAAATTATTTTTCAAGCGATGGAAGAAGCTTTGGCCACTGCAACTCGCAAAATTCACAATATGGATTGGGATGTGCGAGTTGAGATTGATCGTAAGCATGGAGATTATAAAACTTTTCGTCGTTGGACAGTCGTTGCTGACGACGTGGTGATGGAAAATCCCGAAGCACAGATTCGGTTAATGGATGCTGAAGATGCTACAGTTGAAGTAGGAAATGTTTTAGAAGAAGAAATGCCTTCTATTGAGTTTGGGCGTATTGCTGCGCAAACCGCGCGTAATGTCATTATGCAAAAGATTCGTGAAGCCGAGCGTGATAAATTAGTAGAAGAATTTCAAGGACGCGTGGGTGAGTTATTATTAGGAACAATTAAACGTGTAACGCGTGATTTTATTGTGATTGATTTGGGTGAGCATGCAGAAGGCTTTATGCCCCGTATGGAAGCAATTCCTCGAGAAATTTACAAAGTAGGTGATCGGATTCGTGTATATTTGAAAGAAGCTTATCGTGATCAAAAGGGGGCGCAAATTATTATGAGTCGTGCATGTCCTGAGATGTTAATCGAATTAATGCGTTTAGAGGTGCCAGAGGTAGCTGAAGAAGTGATTGAAATCAAAAAAGCGGTGCGTGATCCGGGCAATCGTGCGAAAATTGCCGTAAAAACTTATGATACACGTATTGATCCTGTAGGTGCTTGTATCGGTATGAGGGGTTCACGTATTCAGGCGGTTACCAATGAGTTGGCGGGTGAGCGGATTGATGTTGTGGTGTATGATGATAATCCTGTTCAATTTGTTATGAACGCCTTAGCCCCTGCTGAGATAGTGTCTGTTGTGATGGATGAAGAAAATCGTGTGATGGATGTTGCTGTAAAAGAGGAACAGTTGTCTTTAGCAATCGGTAAAGGTGGTCAGAATGTTAGAATGGCGGGTCAATTGACAGGCTGGCGCTTAAACGTGATGGCTGAAAACGAAATTGAGGCAGGGAATGGAGCATCTATGTTGAGCCAAAAAGAAGTATTGATGCAAGGCTTAGATATTGATGAAGATGTTGCTAACCTCCTGATGCAAGAAGGATTTACTACGCTTGAAGAAATTGCTTATGTACCTATTGAAGAGCTTTTGGCGATTGGTGCGTTTGATGAAGATACTATTAATGAATTACGTGAACGTGCTAAGAATGCTCTATTGGCCCGTGCTTTATCTAGTGACCCGAGAGCAAGTCTTGATAAAGAGGTGCTGGCATTAGAAGGAATAACCGAAGAACTGGCTCTTGTTTTGGCAGAGCGTGGTATTCATAGCCGCGATGATTTGGCGGAACAAGCAATTGATGATATTATCGATTTGCCTGGAATGAATGAAGCGTTGGCGGGTAAAATTATTATGGCAGCTAGAGCACACTGGTTTGAGTGATGCTCTCGTCCTCGCGGAAGTGGGGTTCAGTGAAAATGAAGAGGATAAAAGATGGCAGATACAACAGTCAGTCAACTTGCAGGTCGTGTCGGTTTAAGTGTCGATACACTGCTTACTAAATTAAAAGAAGCGGGTATTCCCAAGGCGTCTGCTGCTGCTGTTGTGACGGATGCGGAAAAAGAAAAACTGTTAATGCATATGCAAGCAGCGCAACAGCAAGCACCAAAAAAAATCACGTTGTCAATAAAAAAGCCTGTGGGGGATATGCAGCGGACTCAAGCAGTTGAGGTTCGAAAAAAGCGCACCTTTGTTATGCCAACGGCAGATGAATTGCAAAAAATGGCTGAAGCTGAACGTCAACGTAAAGTGGAAGAGGAGCGTCGCCAGATTGAGGAAAAGAAACGTCTTGAGGCTGAACGTGAAGCGAAGCTTAAATTAGAAGCTGAGCGTAAAGCCGAAGAAGAACATAAAGCGGCGCAAAAAATCAAATCAACGGAGTCAGAAACAACTGCTGAAGAATTTACGGCTGCACCACAAGACACTTCAAAACAGGGACACGGACATCATCATGTGAAAGAAGCTGTAAAGGTTGAAGTTGAAGAAACCGAAGAATTAAAACCTAAGAAAGTTGCTAAAATTAAACCTGAAGATCGTGGTGTACATCATTTTTCTATTGCAGCAATTGATGAAGAAGAAAGTGAAAAAGAAGGTCGAGATCGTTATGCTGTTCGACATAAGCGAAAGAAAACTCATGGTCAATCAGCAGCGATGAAAGCAGCGCAACCTATTGTGCGTAAGGTAGAAATTCCAGAATCAATCACCGTTGCCGATTTGGCAGATAAGATGGCCATTAAGGGTGTGGAAGTAGTGAAAACTTTGATGAAAATGGGGGTGATGGCTACGATCAATCAGGTGATTGATCAAGATACAGCGATCTTGGTTGTAGAAGAGTTGGGTCATGAAGCGGCCCCTCTTAATCCCAATGCAGTTGAAGAAGCGGTGATGCAGCAAGAAATTGAAGGTGAATTCAAACCTCGTCCTCCTGTTGTGACGATTATGGGTCACGTAGATCATGGTAAAACATCATTGTTAGATTATATTCGGCGTACCCATGTTGCAGCAGGAGAGGCTGGAGGAATTACACAACATATTGGTGCCTATCACGTAGAAACACCCAAAGGAATGATTACCTTTTTAGATACGCCAGGCCATGCAGCGTTTACTGCAATGCGGGCACGTGGGGCTAATTGTACTGACATAGTGGTCTTAGTAATTGCAGCTGATGATGGTGTAATGCCGCAAACGATTGAGGCAATTCAGCATGCGAAGGCCGCAAAAGCCCCGATTGTTGTTGCGCTTACAAAAATTGATAAACCAGAGGCTGATGCGGATAAAGTCAAACAGGCCTTAACTGCGTATGAGATTATTCCTGAAGAGTGGGGCGGGGAGAATATGTTTGTGGGTGTTTCATCTAAAACAGGTCAGGGGGTTGATGATCTTTTAGATTCCATTTTATTACAAGCAGAAGTTTTGGAGTTGAAAGCTGTTTATGATGCACCTGCACGTGGGGTAGTGCTAGAGTCACGATTAGATAAAGGACGTGGTGTGGTTGCGAGCATTCTTGTTCAACAAGGAACACTTAAAAAAGGCGATATTCTTCTTACCGGAACAGAGTTTGGTCGAGTACGGGCAATTTTTGATGAGGTAGGTAAAAGTATTGAATCAGCCAGCCCATCCATTCCTGTTGAAGTTTTAGGTCTGTCAGCTACACCGAATGCTGGGGATTCGATGATTGTCGTTGAAAACGAGAAAAAAGCCCGTGAAGTTGCGTTGTTCCGTCAAGGTAAATATCGTGACGTGCGTTTAGCCAAAGAGTCTGCAACATTAGAAAATTTATTTGATCGCTTAAAAGAAGGTGAAGTAAAAACACTGAATGTGGTATTGAAGACAGACGTTCAAGGGTCTTTGGAAGCTCTGGTTGAATCGCTGAAGAAATTATCTACTGATGAAGTCAAGGTGAATGTGATTGCAAGTGGCATTGGTGCAATTACTGAGTCAGATATTACTTTAGCAATGGCTTCTGGTGCGGTAGTGTTTGGTTTTAATGTTCGTGCAGAATCAGCGGCAAAACAGTTGGCTGAGCGTGAACAAATTGACTTACGTTATTACAGTATTATCTATAATTTGCTCGATGACGTGAAACAAGCAATGACGGGTATGCTGTCTCCTGAATATAAAGAGAATATTATTGGTATCGCTGAAGTACGTGAAGTCTTTAAATCATCGAAATTTGGTACCATTTCAGGATGTATGGTCATTGAAGGGGTGGTGAAACGGAATAATCCCATTCGTGTTCTACGTGATAATGTGGTGATCTTTGAAGGTGCATTAGAATCGCTCCGTCGCTTTAAAGATGATGCTAATGAAGTTCGTCAAGGGATGGAATGCGGTGTTGGTGTGAAGAACTATCAGGATGTGAAGGTCGGTGATCAGATTGAAGTTTATGAGCAAGTGAAGGTAGAGAGAACGTTATAATGCAAAAAAAATCTTTTCGCATTGAACGTATTAATGACTTGTTCCAGCAAAATCTTGCAGAGATTTTGTATCGTGAAGTGAGTGATCCGCAATTACAGAAGGTGACGATCTCAGGAGTTGAAGTTTCGCGTGATTTAGCTCATGCGAAGATTTATTTTGTTGTTCCGGAGGATTGTGATCTTAACGAAGTTTTAAAAGGTTTTGCGCGGGCAAAAGGGTTCTTACGAACAAATCTTGCCAAACGTTGTGATTTACGTGTTATGCCCGACTTACATTTTCATTATGATCCTTCCTTTAAAGAAGGAAGCCATATCGATGCTTTGATTCAAAAAGCTTTGCGCACGAAATAAATTAAAAAATAATTCTTATTATTTTCATCTATAATAATTAATAGTGTTATTATATTTTATATTGATTTTATAATTTTTTAGTGGTATAGTTATCATGTGGTTTTAAAAATGGGAGATAGGAATGACAGCAGAAAAACGCCAAGACAATAAAACCAATGAAAAAAAACTGCAAGGGAAAATGATGCCAAACCCACAACAAGAAAGCTTGTTGTTTTATACTCCCAACAATGGGATATTGCATGGTTTAATTCCCGAAGCTGCGGAGGATTGCATTAAGTCCTAACTGGTAGATGCATTTTGTGGCGTAGACCATGCGGCGCTAAAGCCGTGAGAATAGCGTAAATCTACATAAGTGAGCGAAGCATTATTTTGCGCTGTTTTTATTAAGACAGGATATGCAGTTAAAAAGTTCAAAACACGGTCTTGTAAGTCATTTTTACCAAGCATAATCCAAGTTTGGTTATTGAGTTGCACACTCCAGTCGCCATTGGATGCTAAACCTAAGCCCGTGACATTGGCATTAATCGTAGCAAAGATAGGCTGTAAACTTTGCAACATAGTGAGCATTTCTTTTGTATAGTGGGGATTGCCATTAAGCAAGGGTAAATTAGCTGCACCTGAGGGATTGGTTGTGGTAAATAAGACACCATCGGTAGAAAGTAGGCGGCCATCCATAAATCTTGCGGTAGCCGAGCGTTCACGAATAATCACTTTAATTTTAGAGGGTGGGACACGCCAAATGCTAGCACTAGCGACTCCAGGAATTTTTTCTAAAGCATGTTCAGCATCTAATTCTGAAAAAGTGAACAGGCCTTTATTTGCAACAAAAGGAGCTAACACTGCTTCAATATCAGTTTGACTTACATATTGATATTCGCCTAAAACCTTTACTGTCTTGATGGGAAACTGATTGGTATGGGCAAAATATACATAGACACCCATCCATCCTAAAATAACAAAAATTATGGCAATTATTATACTCAGGGCAAATTTTTTAAGACTCCAGAATTTCTTGCGTTTGAGACGAGGAGGTTCTGGGGTAGTTTCATTCGTTATGATTTCTTGCTTTTGGGTTTGCTGAGAAGCATTAGTTTCTAAATTTTCGTGTTCATTCATACTGGAACAAATCCTTCAGGTTTTGCTGAACCTGTACCAAAGAGAAATTTTTCCATTTCTGTAACTAAAAATTTACGCGCTTTGGGATCAAGCATATTTAGACGATATTCATTAATGAGCGTAGTTTGATGTGATAACCATTGGTCCCAAGCTTTTTGAGAAATTTCTTGCACAATACGTTCACCCAATTTTCCAGGATAAGGTTGGATAGTGAGTGCAGGGAGCTCTTGTTTTAGTTTGTAACAGAATACTGATTTCATAGATTATATTCAAATAAATTTTGACTGATCATGCTTCTGCTATTAAACCATTCTGCCAGTCATCAAGCAAGCGTTTGATTGGGGCAGGCAAGCCATAATTATGCAAATCTTTTAAGGCAATGCTTGCACCATTACCTTCTATATCACTGCGAGGGCGTTGGCTAGGTAAATGTTTCACTACAACAGGAGTAAAAAGCAGGCGATAATGGGTGAAGAGATGAGTACGTTCACTTTTTATTTCCGGTTTCAACTTACGTAAATTACACCAGGTACGAATATCTTCAATATTTTTAAATTCGGGTAAACACCATAATCCACCCCAGATTCCTTTGCTAAGACGTTTTTCTAAAAAAACATGTTCGCCGTCACTCAAAATCAAAAAACTCGCTGTTTTAGTGGGGTATGCTATCTTAGGTTTTGGGGTGGGTAGTTCTGTAGTGCGTCCTTCTAAGAAAGCCACGCAATCTTTCTGTACCGGGCAAAGGAGGCAGCTTGGTTTTTGTGGTACACATACGAGAGCTCCGAGATCCATAATCGCTTGGGTATAAGCGGGAATATCTCTTTTAGGCATCAATTTTTCTGCTTCTTGCCAGAGGGTGTTTTCCACTTTAGGATCTCCAGGATAACCAGCAATGCCCAAATAACGGGTTAATACACGTTTTACATTGCCATCAAGAATGGGAAGTGCTTTTGCAAAACAAATGGACAGTACTGCGCTGGCAGTGGAGCGTCCCAATCCCGGTAGTTTTTGTAAAATATCTAAGTTTTGTGGGAATTTACCTTTGTATTTATCTACCAAAACAATGGCCATTTTATGCATATTGCGTGCGCGTGCATAATAACCAAGACCGGCCCATTGCGCCAAAACTTCATCAACCGGGGCTTTGGCGAGGTCAAATACTGTAGGAAAGCGGACAATAAATTTTTCAAAGTAAGGAATAACGGTTTTGACTTGTGTTTGTTGTAGCATAATTTCTGAAACCCATACTTTATAGGGGTCGCGATCTTTTTGCCAAGGTAAAGTCTTGCGGCCACTATGATGAAACCAAACTAAAAGATTTTTCGAAAATGAGGCCAATTTTGTACACGGAATTTACTTCTATGTTGATCCTATAGTATCTTAAGATTTTACGCAATGTGGAGCTTTCATGAAGAAAATTTTAGCTTTTTGTACCGTGTTACCTCTGGTAACCTTCGCAGATATACCTGCTACTACAGCAGCTTTGAGTACTTTGCAACAACAAATGACTCAATTACAACAGCAAGTGCAGAATGATGCGCAGGCCATTCAATCAGCAAATCAGAATTTACATGATGTTTCCAACCAAATGGGGACTTTGCAACAACAAATTAATCAATATGCTAATACTAAATTGTTGCAGTTTAAATGGGTAGATGTTGATAATAATCAAATACCAACAAATGCCTTAGTGGTCAGTGATAGTAATAAGCCGTTATATGTTTGCCAGGCGCAATATTCTAATGGGAGTGGTTATTATGGTAATAACAATAGCATTATTGATCCGGGGGTAGTGACAGATAAGGGATGTGTCATTACCTATAGCGGTCAAGCATATTTGGTTCCACAATATAGTGTGCTTACCAGCAATGTTCCCGGGTATTGGATTAACGGAGAACTCATTAGAACTAATAGCACACAGTCAGTGCCAATTTATCAATTGCAAATGGTGCGTACAAATAAGGGTGCGAGTGATAATAGTCTTCCGCTTACAGGTGGAAATGAGCCAACACCACTTTATAATGCACTAGCCATTATTGGTGGGCAAGAGAATGGAAACAATGTTTATATCTGTCGTGTGCAAATTAATGGTCAATACTTTGTTGGGAAAGCGATGAATAATACTTGTTATATAGCGACAGGAAAATATGAAGCCAGCTGGCCTGTTTTTGAAGTTTTGTTGACGCGGAAGCCTTAATGACAAAAATTGTTGATATTATTGCGCCATCAGGTGGTTTTTCTGCTGGGGTGTTGCCAAAAATTCGTACTTTTTTGGCTGCCCATGGGTGTATAGCGCGAATTCCAGAGACGATCTTAGGTGAAGATTTATTATCAGCAAATGGTGAAACAGTTCGATTTGAATTATTAAAGCAAGCACTTTATAGTGAAGATAGTGATCTTATATGGGCTGTGCGGGGAGGTTATGGAGTAACGCCTTTATTATCCCATTTAAAAGAGTTACCTGTGCCTCAAAAAAAGAAAGTGCTTGTAGGTTTTAGTGATATCACCGCCTTGCATATATTTTTGACGCAAAAATGGGGGTGGCAGACTATTCATGGTGCAAGTCTGCGTCAGCTTGTTGAAACCAATGCTTTGCAGGCGAATTCACATACGGCAAATACGCAGATTTTATCTGGTCCAATTAAAGTTGAACATAAACTGAAACCATTAAATACTTTGGCAAAAAATGTTTCGATAGCAGGTGTTTTTACAGGTGGAAATTTAAAGTTGGTGGAAGCAAGTCTGGGGACTTTTTGGCAACTAGAGGCCAAAGATAAAATTTTGTTATTGGAAGAAGTAAGCGAGTGGGATTACCGTGTAGCCCGTTCTTTGGTGCATTTAGAGCAAGCAGGAGTTTTTAAACAAGTTCAAGCGGTTGTTTTGGGCCAGTTTAGTTATGAAGAGCATCCAGGGTATGAAGTGAAGCTTGATATGGTTTTAGAGGCTTTTGCCAAAGCACAAAAAATTCCTATATTTCGCGCCGATTTCTTTGGTCATTTACAAGAAAACTATCCTTGGGTTTACGGACCTGGGCATATTGAGCAAGAGGTATTAAAACAATGAACTTGCCGCTTGTCTTAGCCTCATCTTCACCCTCACGTAAAATGATTTTGAATAAGTTAGGCCTACCTTATGCGGCAATTTCACCTGATATCGACGAAACTGTTTTTCCCGATGAAAAAGTAGAAACCCATGTGTTACGCCTTGCAAAAGAGAAAGCGCTGAAGATTGCTGAGCAGCAGCCTTCGGCTTTAATTATTGGTTGTGATTCGGTATGTGTGCTCAACGGCGAGATTATGAGTAAGCCAGAAACCCATATTGAAGCGGTGCGACAACTAAAAGCAGCATCGGGTAAAAGCATTTTTTTCTATTCGGGCTTGGCTCTTTATAATTCCAAGACCGGCCACTTACAGCAAGAAGTGGTGAGAACCGAAGTCCATTTTAAAACTTTAAATGATGCACTGATTGAAGACTATCTTCGCAAAGATCAACCTTACAATTGTGCAGGTAGTATTAAAGCAGAGGGGTTGGGGATTATTTTGGTTGATAAGATGATTGCTGATGATCCAAATAGTTTAGTGGGGCTGCCACTTATCGCTTTAATTAAAATGTTAGAACAAGAGCAGTTTCAGCTGATTTAAAGCTGTGCGAGCATTACCCAATCATGGATAGATAAATCTTCTGCACGCTTGTTAGCAAATTCTTTAGGCAAAACTAAGTTTGCGGCTTTTAAGGCATTGCGTAAAGTTTTGCGGCGTTGATTAAAGCCAAGCTGTACAATTTGTGTGAAATGTTTAAAGTCTTTTAATTCACCATAAGGATTGTTTTGATATGGTTTTAAACGAACAACCATCGAATCCACTTGTGGTGCAGGTGTGAAGGCACCAGGTGGAACCAAAAATAATGGTTCAACCTCGCAAAAATATTGAATCATGACCGAAAGCCTGCCATATTGTTTGTTACCGGGTTCTGCGGACATGCGTTCAACGACTTCTTTTTGCAACATAAAAAACATCTCATCAATATATTCACGATATTGAAGTAAATGAAATAAAATCGGAGTGCTGATATTGTAAGGGAGATTACCTATCACCGTAAGTGCTGGGTTTTTGTCTGCGTGGGGATGGCACAGTGTTTTAAAATCAATTTTTAAAATATCACTTTCAATCAATGTGAATTTGTTATTCTCATGTAAACGGGAACTCAGTGATGCACTTAGGTCACGATCAATTTCGATAGCGGTTAATCGTTTAGCGCGTTCTAGTAATGGAAAAGTGAGAGCTCCACGTCCTGGGCCAATCTCAATAATATGAGCACGTACTTCTGGTGCAATCGCAGTGATAATATTGTGAATCACATGGCGATCATGTAGAAAATTTTGACCAAAACGTTTACGAGCTTGAATCATCAATATCACTCGGCAAGATCAACTTTGGATCTAAAATTTTTACATAAGAAGCACTGCGAATTTGCGCCTGCCAGGCTAAGAGAGCCTCATTGGCTTTTTGTTGGAATAATGCTTGTTCTGCTTGTTGCCGTTCGTAAGCCACCGTATCATCTACATTACGTGTACCTAGCACTTTAAGCAAATACCAACCATCAGGTGTCTGAATTGGATTGCTTACCTGATCCACCGGCGCTGATTGCACGTAGGACATTAAAATGGGGTTGAGTTTAGTGGGGTTGACCCAACCCATATCACCCCCATTTTGATTGGTAAAGTAATCTTCGGAATATGCACGGGCTTCTTCTGCAAAAGATTTACCATTCATTAATGCAAGTTTGATGCGTTGTAACTGTGCTTGAGCCTCAGTACTATTCATGATAGGGCTGGTTTTAATTAAGATGGACTGAATATGGTATTCTGTTATGAAATGCGCACCTTCGTCTTGCCCGCCTTTTTCGCCCATGAGCTTAATAATATTAAAACCACTATCAGTAGAAATCGGGCCAACTACTTCACCAACTTTCATAGTAGTGACAGGTTCAATAAAGGCTGTTGGTAATTGATTTACAGTTTCATAACCCAAATCACCGCCAGTTGCAGCATCGCTGCTGTCGGAGTAAGTTTCGGCGGCAAGGCTGAAATCCATGCCATCATTAATGCGTGTCATCACTTCTGTTGCCTTAGCTTTTGCTTGTGCATAGTCATCGGCAGTAGGGTTTTCTGGAAGGGCAATTAAAATGTGCGCTATGTTATATTGTACTCCAGCATTTTTAACGCGAGCTTGTGCTGCCAAATAATCATCAATTTGATTTGGGGTGATGATAATCGCTCCGGCAATCTCCGCTTGCTCCAAACGCTGTACAATCATTTGTGTGCGAATGGAATTAAAATAAAAAGTTTGATCAATTCCTTGAGAAGCTAATTTAGCATATAGTTGTGGCACAGTCATATTGTTTTGCTGAGCCACTTGATTGATCGCTTGGTTGACTTGGTCATCACTCACGGTGATATTATTCAATGTGGCTAATTGCATGGCAATTTTTTGCATAATTAGAGTATGTAATACATGTTGCTCGACGGTTAATGTATCAGGGACAGGTAGGTTTTGTGCTTTAGCTTGATTAATGGTTTGCGTGGTCAGGTTAAGTAGGTCTTGATTGGTGATTACATCATTATTTACAATTGCAACAATTCCATTGACGTATTGGCTTTGTGCTATAGGTGTTATACTGCTGCTGTTGTCGGCAACACTAAGAGAAACAAGTCCGAGCATCATAGTTGTGAAAGTGATTAATCCTCGATGTAAAAGTTTATTCATGATTAAAATCCTAATTGTCCGTGATAGGTAGGAATAGAAGCAAGCAAGCTGTTGATGGAACCAGAGCTTACACCTCCTAAGCCTTTTAATAAAAATTGTAATAATACAGCATTCGTCATTTGTCCTGTCAATATGTTGGGGGTATTGGGGTTGCTGTTGGTGACATAACGATAATCACCTAAGCGAATTGCCCAACAACATGAACTATATTGAATTCCGACGAATTCAGCAATGGGGCCACTGTTTTCAATGGAATAATTAAAGCTGCCAAAGCTTGCCCATTGTGGGGTAAAGCCCAAGATAAATGAGGTGTTGATGATGGACGAGGGTAGTGGCGGGGTTCCTTGCAGAATTTGTTGATTTGAAAGCAAGCTATAATTCTGGCGGTTGTTTTGATAACTGACATTGATCACGTCCATACTATTGGGAGTATAAGAAACAGTGTACTCTTGTGAATCCAATAAAGTGGAATAGGGATTAAAAGTTAAGTTTGCAGTTAAACTCCATGCAGAATTAATATTGTAGCTACCGTAAGCGGCTACATCAGAAAAATTTTGCTGGTAATCGGGGTTTTCAATTTGGATACAAGGGGGTTGGCCGGGTTGATTTTGGCATAACGATACATTGCGATTGGCAAAATACCAGATTTGTCCGATACCGCCATTTAAGATTTGTTGACCCTCAGCATTATTGATATTACTGCTGAGTGCATAGGCAAGTTGATTGGCATTTTGTATGCGATCGTAACCGCTAAAGCTATTATTAGTAAATAACTGACTAAAGCTGAAAGGAATAATGGTGGTATCAAAAATCGGAATATCATTTTGATTTTGATAGGGTACATATAAATAATACAAACGAGGTGCAAGTGTTTGCGTATAAGAGTGATTATCAAAGGTAAAATTGCGGTCAAAATAAAGGCCCGTATCTAAAGATGCAATTGGGACATTAATTCCCGGGGTGTTATTGTTAAAGCCATTTTCTTCTGCATTTTGTAGGCTATAGTCAGTGCTATCAAATCCAAGGCTTGGCGTAATATAACCATAAGATTGGGTAAGCGGAATACTGAAAGTTGGGGTTAAACTAATCCGCTCACCAGTAACGGGTGAGACTTCATAAACAGTCGCCGGCTGTTTGCTAAAGTTAGCAATATCGCTATTCAAAGAAAAACTCAAAGGGCCGGCAAAATTAGGATATTCTCCTGTGGCATTAATTTCAGGTAGTTCGTTGTAAGGACGGTTTTCTGTGGTTAAAGTCGAGTTTACAATTTGATAAGATTGTACGACCCCGCTAACTGTCCAATGCGGGCTTTGGTATGCTGTACTTAATGAACGATTGAGGAGCACTTGATCGGCATTTAATACACTAAAATCTTGGAGGTAGTTATCGTCACTCACGGCATTATAATTTAAGGTAGCATTAAAGTTATTGGTAAAGTTAGTAGTATCGTTAATGGTATACATATAACGCATGCCTTGACCGTATTCTTGATCGTAGGGAACTAATTGAGCATCGATATTGCCACTACTGCTTGCAGTTAAAAAACGAAAGTTATTATCGAGCAATATCCCGTCCTTGCTATAAATAGTAGGGGTTAAGGTGTAATCATAGTTGGGAGCTAAGTTAAAATAATACGGTACAGTGAGTGCCAGGCCGCTTTGCGAGGAACTCATAATATTGCCATATAAAAATCCTGATTTACGTGCGCTGTTTGTAGGGAAGTTAAAGTAAGGCAAATAAAAAACTGGAAAACCATGTACTTTTAGAACGGTATTGTATGCACTTCCTTGTCCTATTGCTTGGTCGATATCAATTGAGCTAGCATCTAATTCCCAAGTGCGTGTTTCTGGAGAGCAGGTGCTATAGGTAGCATTATGTAAACTAAAGTTAGTTGCATTGGTTTGTTTGGCATTTGTTGCGGCACCATGAGCAAAACCAGTAAAAACACTACTTTCATCTGGTTGGGAAGCTTGTAAGCTTGGGCTGGTTTCTCCCACTGCAATAAGATAAGTTACTTCATCTACTGTTGCTTGGTGATTGACTAAGTTAGCTTGCATAGATTTTGCGAGAATTAATTCCCCAGGTTGAGTAATACGAATATTGCCATCTGCTGCAATCGAATCAAGTTGTCCGGTTTTTAAGTTTGGGGTAATGACGGCATGGTCTGCATATAAAGTGCGTCCTGGTTGGGTGATCGTCACGCCATTGTTAAATTCCGCATTACCATTCACTTGGTAGTTGACGGGGGGTGGAGCTTCAATTTTAGCTGGCGCATCTTGGATACTTATTGGGCTTGGCGCCGGAAATTGAGATAAATCATAGTGTCCGCCACATACGTTAGCAGAAGAAGCGGGAGTAGAAATCCAACCCAACTGTTCTGCTAGAGTATTATTGTTTGATGAGGTACTAATGAGCGGTGGCGGTGTATCTGCAAATGTCAGTAGGCTGAAAGTAGAGAGTGGGAGTAAGCTTGCAGCCGCTTTGAAAAAATGCTTCATCCCCGCACATCCACACTAGGCTAAATGTGTGGCGTAAATGAAGGAAAACACATAAAGCAGTGCAAAAATGATTGGTAAAATCACTTCCATACGTTTAAGCTGACTATAAGGGTTGGTGCGTCCCATGGCTTTTTGTTCTGCATGTCCCGAAGGGCTTGAAGGCATGCGTTTCTCAAGTTCAGCAATGATTACATTTTTAGCGCGCATAGTGCGGCGGTAATATTGTACTAAGCACCACCAGGCATAACACATTACGAGTAATCCCAGCAATGGAAAAAGTAAAAAGCCTACGCGATGGATTGATTGTTCGTGACTGAGAATTAAACCTAGCCAGCCTAAAATAATAGCATGAAAGGTCATAAAAAATGTATTGGCAAGACTACGGCGCGCATTCACCCGATCAGCCATTTCAACATAAAGCTTATATTGCTCCATCAGCAGTTGATGATAAATTTCGTTGTTAAATGCTTCAGTATCATCGACATTCCATAATTCTGCAGTTAAATCAATATCGTTACGCTTTTTGCTCACTCTGACCTCACTATAATTTTAGATTTTCAGCATTATAAAGCGACGGGGTGAGAGATGCAATTGTGTATTTTGTAAAAAACTGTAATGTCTATTAGAAAATCTCATTTGAAACTTCCATTTTCATATGTTTAAGTTATGCGGCAGTATTTTTTATTGTGCCCAATTATAGGACTCTGTTTTTTAATTTTTAAATTGTTTTTATGATATATTTAAATATATAATTTGAAATATAAGGACTTTGTTGTGATTATTAAAGGAGTGGGTATGCTTTTGCAGAAAAAAATGTCACTTGTGTTGTTGGGGATTTTTTCTATTGGAATTGTTAATGCAGCAGGTGTTGTTGCTTATAATGTTGCAATTGGCAATGAAAGTACATCGGGTCAGACTTGCATTCAAGATCAACAGAGTTTAAGTAAAAGTTGTACTGCGAATATTCCAGAAACCTTGAACGTATTAACAACGACAACTTCTAATGCGCCAGTAGACAAAAAAGTAATTTCTTATACCATAGCAGGGTACGGTTCACAAAATTTAACAGTTGATGCATCTTGTCAGAATTATCATGTACAAATCAATCAAACAGTTTGTTATCAGGGAGGGCCCATTATATCACCTTGCGTGATTGCTAATACTGCACCCTTAGCACTTAGCAATTATTGGGCAAGTTTCACCTTTGCGTATAATCCTAAAACAGATACTCTATTTTGTAAAAATGTTAGCGGATTTTCTGCAGATTAAGGGTTCTGGAATAGAGCGATTAGATCATTGCAATTGCTTTCTCGAGGGGAAAGCATTTTTGCAGAATATTAAATCAAAAAATTAAGCCACAAAACTATATTTTTAATTTTAATATGTAAAAATATTTACTTCGATAGAAATTTTTGCTACTATTATTTTCCAAATTTGATAACTTCAAGGAAGAAAAATGGCAGCAGCGGCAACAGAGCATACTCCTTTATTAGGAAGGGAAGCTGGGGAAGGAACAGTAGCTGGAATGGATGGCGGTACAGCTGACGCCAGAAGAAAAAGTTATTGTGATAAGTTAGTAAATTGGTACTCGGGGCTTTCAGAGAAAGGAAAAGATAATGTTTTTATAATCGCAGCAGAAGCACCTATTATTAGCTCAGAGGTTGGTTATGGTGCTCTTGTTGCAGTTGCAGGGGTAGAGGCATTTACCTTGCCTCTCGAGGCTGCCGGTGTAGTTTTACCGATGGAAGTCAAAATTCTTTTTTTAGGATTGGCTTATTTTTTTGCTGCAAATGATTCAATTATTTCATCCTTACCTATAGTTGATCCAAGAGCACAAAGAGCATCGCTTCATGATTTAAAAGAAGCTTATTTTCCAAGTAGCAGAGGAGTGAGAACTGTTAGTGGCGCTTTGGATGGTGCAGCAAAAGCGAATCCTGAATATAATAAAATAGCTGCGTGGGCTGGTGCAATTACATGTCTGTTAGCTTATGCTACGGGAGGTGCGCCAAGTCCACTTGTAGGTTTGGTTGGTCTATTTGGTCGCGCTGATTGGACGCTAGGTCTAGGAGCTTTTTGGGCTTCACAGCAATTTCTACTCTATATTTTAGTGGGAGGGAAGACCCCGCTTAAGTTTGCTGAATTAGTCGCAAAACTACAAGCCCCAGGCGGAGGAAAAGTTCTAGCAGGTTTATTTACCAAAGATCAGATCTGGCCGTGGGTTGCTGCGATTGTGGGTTCTGTTGCACGTGCGTTTGTTTTTTCCTATGGTGCACGTGGTTTTTTACCTGCATGTTCAGATAGGTTTTCTCCAACGGATACTGTTAGTGAAGCTTTAGCCTGGACTTCTTTTATATCAGCATTTGGTATGAATATGATCAATATTGGCCTCTATCCCATGTTGCAAGTTATAGAAAAACATGGTCGGGAAGTGACTACGTCGGGGGCATCCGGTGCTATTGTTCCAATAGCAACAGCGCCAACAGCAAGTACTCACAGTCGTGGCTGCAATAGACTGATTGCTATGATAGCAATGCTTGCTTATTTAAGTCGTGCTTGGAATATGAATACATTTGTTAATACACTGTTCAAGGGAGAGGTGACCCATGATAACTATTCTTTCGTTTTGGGTGGAATTGGGGTTGTATTAGGGCTAATTGCATTTTCAATTTGGCGTGTTTTTATTACTGATCATTCTATAGATGCAGTTCATGGTGTCGCTTCACGTTCTTCGTGTGGTAGGGGCGCATATACCGTGCCTGTGGATGAGGGTGGAGCTATTCCAAATGGTGGAACGAGTGTTTTGTCGGATTCAGCAGCAGGCACGGGCGGGGTACAGACAGGCCAACACACAACTGCAATATCAGGGATGGGTATGGGGGGTGCTCCTAAGGGTGAAGTCCCTAGTCTAGTCTCTCCTTAATTTTATGTATCGAAGGCCCGCAGTGCTCCGCGCTCGCGGGCTTTTTTTCGCTTAAAAGATGGTGTAAGGTAATGCGGGGTAATAAATTAAGGGGAACATCATGCTCAAAAACACCAAAGAATCCTACGGTAGTATCGCTAAATTTTTGCATTGGCTCATTGCTTTATTAGTTGTGGTTATGCTGATTGTGGGCTATTTTATGGATGATTGGGGTATCAGTAGCATTAAGAACATCCATAAGCTGGTTGGCTTGCTGATTCTCTTGTTGGTAGTCGCTCGAATCGTTTGGGTGCTAAATAACGATCGACCTTTATTGCCGTCAACCATTGGTAAGTTTGAACGAATTTTATCGCGCATAGTGCAAGGCCTGTTGTATATCAGTTTAATTGCAATGCCTTTATCTGGTTGGGCTATGGTGACCGCATTTGGGCATTTTCCACATATTGGTGCATGGTATATTCCAATGCCGGGTATTCCCATTGATGTAAATTTGGCATATGTTTTTGCTGATGTGCATGCAACCACTGCCGTGATTATTATTTCTTTGGTGAGTCTGCACGTTTTAGGGGCGCTGAAGCACCATTTTTGGGATAAAGATGATGTGCTGAAAAAGATGCTGCCAAATAAGAAGTAAAATAGGCAATCACGCTTTCGCTTTTTTAATTCGCTTCGGGTAAAATAACCCGTTTTCACAATTTTTGATATTATGAAAGGACGTCTCAGTAAACTTGTTTTGGCTCTTGGGCTCATGCCGATATTTGCTTCTGCTTTTATTGTGCAGAAAATTGAATATCAAGGTATAGAGCGTGTGCCCTATTCAAGTGTGGTTGCTAATATACCTGTTAAAGTAGGAGATGATTTAACGCCAGCCTTATCAGATGAGATTGTGACGGATTTATTTAAAACCGGCTATTTTCAAAATGTACAACTCTATAATCAAAATGGAACGCTTGTTATTCAAGTGGAAGAGCTTCCTACCATTGCTAAGGTTGATATTAAAGGAAATTCTCTTATCAAGACAGATCAATTAAAGTCGGTGCTCAATAATGTGGGACTTCAGGTAGGGAACGTTTTTAACCAAACCATTGTAAATCAAATTCAGCAATCTTTGGTGGCAGAATATAATACGCAAGGAAAATATGCTGTTCAGGTAACGGTAGATGTGGTACCCACAACAGATAATCGTGTTGATCTTACTATTAATATTTCAGAGGGCTTGGATACCAAGATTTCTGATATTAATATTATCGGAAATAAAATATATAGCAATCGCCAAATTATTAAGCAGTTGCCGGTGAGTACGCCCGGTATTGTTGCGTTTTTTACCGGGGCAGATGTGTATACTGCAGATAAAATGCAAAAAACGATTGCAGCGATGACGGATTTTTACCTCAATCATGGTTATCTTGATTTTCGTGTGAATTCTGCTGAAGCGTCTTTAAATAGTACACATACCAAGGCGTATTTAACCTTTAATGTAACAGAAGGGTCTCAGTATACTTTTACCGGGTTTGGTTTTAAAGGCGATTTGATTTTGCCAGAAAGTCAATTAGCCAAGTTAGTAAAAATTAAATCAGGCGATATTTATTCCAAACAAACCATTGATGATGCAGTCAAAGCTATGAATTATGCAATTGGTGATGATGGATATGCCTTTGTGAATATTAACCCTGTACCAACTATTAATAAAGAAAAACGTACGGTCTATATCACTTTTTATGTGACTCCGGGTCAGAAGGTTTATGTCCATCAAATTGAATTCACTGGCAATACGGTTACCAATGATCAGACGTTGCGTGAGCGGATGATGTTTGCTGAGGGTAGTACCTATTCTAAAACGGATATTGATTCCTCTCTAGTGAAACTACAACAATTACCGTTTGTGCAGCAAGTTGTGCCCTCAACCAAGCCAGTACCCAATACGAATAACCAAGTGAACGTCGATTATAATGTGACAGAGCAAGCGGCAAATGCGGTAAGTGGTGCAATTGGGTATGGCGGATTATATGGCGTACTTTTTAATGCCAGCTTCAACATGAATAACTTGTTTGGTACAGGAAATACATTTGGGGTTAATGCGCAGGTTTCGCAACCGATGCAAAGTGTTAACATTAATCTATCACAACCATATTTTACTCTGTCGGGAGTGACACAGTCAGAAAGTCTTTACTTTATCCGGAATAATGCGGCTGAAGAGGGGTTAACCAGCTTCTCGACCAACTCTTTTGGGGGTACCTTAAATTATTCTGTTCCCATTAGCACTTGGAATGCCTTTAACTTTGGCGGCGGGGTGGACCATACCAACCTGCAACAGCCGGGAAGTAGTGAGTCGCTGACAGTAACGAACTTTATGAATCAGTATGGCAGTAATTATAACACGTATTCTTTGAGTGTCGGATTGTCGCGTAACTCTACTAATAGTGCTTATTTTCCCACACATGGGCAGATTGCTAATATTGGTGCAAAAGTTGCGATGCCAGGTAGCACTCTAGATTGGTATCAATTAAATGCCAATGGCGATGCTTATTTTAGCTTGAGCCAATACATTACGATGATGGTCAGTGCCGGAACCGCTTATGGTGGCGGCTATGGCAATACTGCCAACTTACCTTTCTTTCTAAACTACTATGCGGGGGGCTGGGGCAATGCAGGTGTGGGAACGGTTCGCGGTTATGCGCCTGGTCAAATGGGGCCACAGGATACGAATGTGTGTACTAACTCAGCCAATGGATGTACGCCTGGAACGTACTCTGAAGGTTCTGCTTTGGGCGGAAACTGGCTAGTGGATTCGACTTTACAATTTTACTTTCCCGTACCTTTCTATAATAAGCCAAATATTCGTTTAATTACGTTCTTAGATGCGGGTAACGTCTATCAAACTTATAGCTCGCCTTCTACCTGGCCTGGTTCTAATCCGGGAACTCATCCCACCTTCAATAATATTGCCTATACAGCAGGGGTGGGGATTGAATTTGTAATCCCCATGCTTGGCGCAATGGGCTTTAGTTTTGCTGAACCAATTAATAAAACCAGTAGTAATACCAATTACTTCCAATTTAACTTAGGAACCGTCTTTTAATTTTAATAGGAGAAAATATATGAACATGATGAAAAAAATAATCGCAATTGCTGTAATGTCTGCAAGTGCTTGTGCTTTTGCTGATTTAAAAGTGGGTGTAGTTAGCATTCAAGAGGTCTTTCAACAAGTGCCCCAAGGGCAAGCAGCTGTGAATCAAATGAAACAAGATTTAGCTCCGGCGGTGAAAAAACTTAGCAATGAACAAGATACTTTGCAAACAGCAGTGGCTAATTTTGAACGTAACGCACCTACTTTAAGTGCGAAGGACAAGGCTACCCAAGAGCAGGCTATTAACACACAACAACAGCAATTGCAGGAAGATGTTACTGCTTTCCGTAAAACCGAAGCAGCTGCACAGCAAGAAGCTGCAACCAACTTCCAAAATGCTTTAGTAAGTGCAATTAATCAGGTGGCGCAGCAAGGTAACTATGATATGGTGATGACTGATCAAACTATTCCTTTCTATAAGGATAATTTTGATGTCACCAGTCAAGTAGTAAGCTTAATGCAAAAAAGCACGAAGAGCTAATTTACTTCTCTAAGAAGAACATGTCTTATACGCTCACTGAAATTGCCAATAAAATCGGCGCTAAGCTTGATTTAAAGGGGCAGCAGGATGTCCTGGTGACGGGTTTAGCACCGCTTGAAAATGCGGGTCTAGATCGTCTAAGTTTTTTGGCAAATCCAAAATATGCGAACCATTTAGCTACAACTCAAGCAGCTGGTGTGATTGTGAGCGAGGTAATGGCAGAGGTTTGTCCGACGCGTGCAATCATTATGAAAGATCCTTATGTGGGATTTGCTAAAGCAGCAGCTTTATTTGACGATGTTCCTAAAGTAATGCCAGGGGTTCATCCAACTGCTGTGGTTCATCCTTCTGTATCTGTTCCGTATTCTGCCAGTATCGGTCCTTTTGTGATGATTGAAGAAGGTGTCGAAATTGGTGAGCATGTTGTGATCGGTTCGGGTTCTGTTATTGGGGCTCATACCAAAATTGGTGATGGAACTGTCTTCAAACCAAGAGTTGTCACCTATCATCGTGTGAAGATTGGCAAAAATTGTTTAATTCATTCAGGAGCAGTATTAGGGAGTGATGGTTTTGGTAATGTGAATGAAAATGGTCGGTGGTTGAAGATTCCGCAGTTAGGGGGGGTGACTATTGAAGATGATGTTGAAATTGGCGCCAATACAACCATCGATCGAGGTGCAATTGACGATACCATTATCAAACGTGGTGTACGCATTGATAACCAAGTACAGATTGCACATAATGTAATTGTTGGTGAAGGTACAGCAATGGCTGCTCAGGTTGGTATCGCTGGTAGTAGTGAGATTGGGCGTCATTGCCTTTTAGCTGGAAAAGTTGGGGTTAATGGCCACATTAAAATCGGGGATCAAGTCATTGTAACGGCAATGTCAGGTATTTCAAAAAATATTGATGAACCTGGCGTTTATTCAGCATCAATGCCAGCGCGACCGGTTATGGAATGGAACAAGTTTTTAGCACGCATGAATCGTGTTGAAAAATTATTGGGGAGAAAAAAAGATGAATCAGGATCAAATTAATATTAATGAAATTTTAACTATTTTGCCGCATCGGTATCCTTTTGTATTGATTGATCGTATTCTTGAGATTAAATTAGAAGAATCTGTCCGGGCATTGAAAAATGTGACCATTAATGAATTATTTTTCACCGGACATTTTCCCGATAACCCAGTAATGCCAGGAGTGTTAATTCTTGAAGCAATGGCGCAAGCACTAGGGGTTTTGGCGGTAAAAACATTTGAGGCGCGTGGGGTTAAAAAAACAGGGAACGAAATTTTTTATTTTGCGGGAATCGATAAAGTTCGCTTTAAGCAACCGGTAGTTCCTGGTGACCAATTAATTTTAGATGTGAAGTTGACTCGTCAGAAAAAAGAGATTATTAAAGCAGAGGGTATTGCAAGCGTGAATGGCAATGTGGTGTGTACATCTGAACTTATGGCTGCATATAAAGGGGGTAATTTGTGATTCATCCCACTGCGATTATTGAAGAGGGTGCTAAGTTACATGAATCCGTGACAGTAGGCCCCTATTCGATTATTGGCGGTAATGTAGATATTGATGCAGGAACTATTATCAGCCCGCATGTGGTAATTAACGGTCATACAACTATTGGTAAAGATAATCATATTTTTCAGTTTGCTTCGGTTGGAGAGGCGTCACAAGATAAAAAATATCGTAATGAACCGACTCAATTAGTGATTGGCGATCGCAATATGATTCGCGAATGTGCAACGATTCATCGCGGTACAGTGCAAGATAAGGGTATTACTCAAATTGGTAATGATAATCTTTTTATGGCCGGAACGCATGTAGCACATGATTGTGTGGTAGGAGATCACAACATTATGGCCAATACAGCCGCTATTGCCGGACATGTACATATGGCAGATCATGTTATTATGAGCGGTATGTGTGGGGTTCATCAATTTTGTAAGATTGGTTCGCATGCATTTATTTCCACGGCAAGTATGGTTATGAAAGATGTTCCACCCTATGTAATGATAACAGGCGGAGCGGCTCCGACGGTATGTGGTTTAAACGTGGAAGGTTTGAAGCGGCGGGGCTATGATTCTGAAACCATTGCGTGGTTACGTCGAGCTTATAAGGTGATTTATCGTGATGGCTTACGAGCAGAAGATGCCATTATGGCGCTACGTAAAATGGAAAAAGATTGTCCAGCCATTAAACTATTTGCTGATTTTTTAGTAGCCTCTGAGCGCGGAATTATTCGCTAGAACTATAGTATAAAAAAATAATTATTTACAATTTTTCTTTAATTTGGTATAGTAATAAACAAATTTACATTTTCCATGGAGGGGAAATGGCAGCAGCAGTGCCGATACCTGTGAGAAAAGTTAGAATTGCAGAAGAAATTGTTACAGAACTCAAAGCAGCCAATATAGTATTCCTTGCCCATAATGCTGGCCCTTTGCAGATAAAGCTTGCCATTGCAAAGCTTAATACAGAATTACCTGAGAAAAAAGTTTATAAGGTTAGCTGTGTCAATAATGAGTTTATGGGAAAAAAGGATACGGAGATTATAAGTGTAATAATGGAAAAGCTTGGGAGAAAAGAGGATGAGTCCTATCGCAATATTATGTATCTTTGCATTGAAAATAATGTAGGTAGAACTGGAGAAGAAATTGCGCTTTCAGCAGAGGTGATCTCTTGCCTTATGAAGATATTCCCAGTGGCAGAATTAATTTTTCATGTACAAGGGACTAATTTTACAAAGCCAGAATATTTGAATAGTGAAGTATTTAAAGGAAGAAAAATTACTTGGCATGATCGACCACGGCCAGTAAGACCGAGCGGGGTTCCTGAAATAGATGGTGCAGGAAAAAGCACTGGAGTAAGCATATTAAGTGATGGTTCTACCAGAACAACAACGGGAGAAAGTAATATTGCTCCTCCGTTGGGCTGGAGAGATTATGGCAATGCTCTTCTTTTTGGGGTAACTTGTGGTTGTATTGGTAAAGCTTTGCCTAATCATGCATAAAATTTATGCAGGATCATCTACTGCATTGATTTCAGACGAGTCTGCGCCTGGGACGCCGCCGGTGAGTTCGGGTACTGCTGGGTCACCTGCTGGAACAGCTGTTTCGCATGGGCTGAGTCCCCATATGCCAACAGAATTGTCCCTAACTTGACCATGGCATCTGGGCGTTTATCAGCACCTTGGGTGTTCACCACTGCGCGATATTGCTGTGATGCGTTATCTGGTTGTCCTTGGGCTAAGTACAAGTCTCCCAGCCAATAATGGGCATCTGCGGCCAAGCTACTATTAGGATAGCTTGATAAGAAATTAGTAAAGCTGGTTGTAGCTTGAGTATACTGCTGTTTGACTAGCAATGTATAGGCTTGATTGAAAGCTCCTTGTTCCTTAGCACTGGGTGCAGCAGGCACTGTAGACTTTGATGTTGTATTTGTTACAGTTGTTGAGTTTGCTGTATTTGTGGGCGTCGCTGCTTTTGTTGTCACTGTTGCCGTATTATTTGTAGTGACAGTAATATTACTATTATTGGTTGTGTTATTATTAGCCGCCATTCCCGTAGGAGCGTTACCGGTATTATCGGTTGTTGGTATTGCAGGATTTGCTCCTGTTAATGTATTCAGTTGCTTCTTCATCTGGCTTAACTGATAATTTAAATCTTCAATCTGACCGCGTAATAGACTTACTTCAGTGGTCAGAGTTTGCAATTGTGCATTGTAGCTTGATAAGTATTGCACTTGGTTTTCAAGGCGAGCAATACGTTGCTCAGGCGTGAGAGACGCCAAAACCTCGGCACTATTGACTACCTGTGGCGGCTGTTGTTGTGCAATAGGTGTTGTTGCAGCACCAGTGGGTGTGGAGTTATCATTACTGGCTGCGGCGGTTCCTGCTGTTGGAAGATTATTGCTTTGCGGTACAATCGGTTGAACTTGAACAGTCCCGGAGTTAACATCGAAACTTGCCACCGGTGCATCCGCATAAGATAAAGAGAGGCCTCCACAGAGGAGGCCTATCGTTGTTACAACCTTAGTAGCTATTGCATTACGCATTACTGATTAGCTCCAGCACCTTGACAGGTTTGGTTGTAGTTGATTTCAGTGCGACGATCAAGTGCATAAGCTTTTTGCCAGTTACCGCCGAAATCAGAAGGCTGTGCTGCAGGCTTCAACTCACCATAGCTTACCATACACATTTGTGAAGCAGGGATTCCTTGTTGCAAGAAGTAATCATAAACTGCTTTTGCACGTTTCATCCCTAAGTGGAAATTATACTCTTCGCTACCACGTGGGTCAGCATTTCCAGCAAGCATAATGCTTACTTGAGGGTTTTTCAAGAGTACAGCTGCATTTTGTTGCAATACAGAAATTGCATCTGAAGTTAAGTTGTATTGATCAAAGCCGAAGTAAACTTTGTTAGGCAAGCTTGCTAAGGTTTGTTGCAATATTTGCGCAGGGGTTAATGCCGTTGTAGTTACAGAACTTGTGGTGGCAGGGGCTGTGGTTGTCGCTGTATTTGTTGTAGTTTGCGCAGGCTTGGTTGCACAACCTACCAAGGCTGCAGCAGCAACTAAGGCAAGGCTTAATTTTACGGTTTTTTTCATAGGATCTCCCTTTTGTTTTACTTAGTTTAAAAACGGTGACCACGCCGGGGACTGTACTGTCCCATCCGTAGCCGGTAATTTTATTTGTACTGTACCATCTAATGAGGTTTCTGCCAAGATCCCGTGAGGCGAATCATAATTGGCATAGACCACCATGTCGCCATTTGGGGCTATTGATGGCGATTTATCAAGTTGTCCGGTAGTGATTATGTTAATGGTATTTGTAGCAATATTCAAGGTCGCAAGGCGAATTGGGCCACCTGGACTTTGCTGCGACATAATAACAAGTGCTTGCCCATCTGGAGTAAAGACAGGGTCATAATTACTTACACCAGTATAAGACAGACGGGTAATTTGTTTTGATGTTAAATCTAGAGCGTAAATTTGTGGGCTGCCACCTCGATCGGAGTTAAAGACGATAGTTTTCTGATCTGGCGACCATTGGGGGGAGGTGTTGTTTCCATAGGTGGTATAGCGAGTCAATTCATGGGTTTGCAGATTCATTACATAAATATCAGCTTGATCTGAAACATCAGAACCTGATAAAGACATCGCCATCATTTTACCATCAGGCGACCAGGCGGGTGCACTATTCATGCCTGGGAAATTGGCGATAATACGACGAACACCTGTGGCCAAAGTAATGGTAAAGATAGCTTGGCGATTATTAACATAACTGACATAAGCCAATTGTGATCCATCAGGCGACCAGGTAGGAGAAGCGATGGGGTTGCTTTTCTGCTTCAGTAATACATGGGGGTTAAAGCCATCATAGTCGGATACCACGAGTTCCCAAACTGAGCTGGGAGAGGTTTGGTTGAAAACTTCTACATAAGCCAAACGTGTTTGGAAATAACCTTGTTTACCAGTAATGGTTTGGTAAATAACATTGCTAATTTGATGCGCGAGAAAACGTAGCTGTGTTCGTGGCACGTTATCATATTGTTGGCCAACCATTGGTTGATTGGAAAGCAGGCTTAACAAGGCAAAGGTGATGTTATAGGTATTGGGTTTAGAGCCAGGAGTCAATTTACCTAAAACAGCATATTCTACACCGGTATTCGCAGTATTCCATTGCTGCCAATTAAAATCGGCAACTTGAGTAGGTTGACCTGGCATTTGGCTAATAGGCAACGTGGAAAAACGGCCAGAGTTATTTAAGTCCGCGGTGATGACCCCTGCCATGCCGTTAGGAAGATCCCAGGTATTAACAATGTCATTACCAAAAGGAATAACAGCAATAGGATAAGGCTTGTTAACTCCTTGCACGATTTGAATGGTTAAATCAGCATAGGCCCATTGGAGAATCAACAACAAGCCAAACAGGGGTCCCAATATCTTTTTCATTAACCTAAGAGCAATTTAATTATAATGGCGCTATTGTGGCATGCAAGATTGCAATTGTCTAGGCCTGTGCATCGTCAGGCAAGAAACCACCAACTTGAGCATCCCACAGTTGCTTATAAAGACCATTTTGTTGCAAGAGGATTTGATGGGAGCCTTGCTCAACGATCTGCCCTTGATGAAAGACAATGATTTCATCCATTTCCATCAACGTTGAGAGACGATGCGCAATTACCAAAGTGGTGTGGTCTTGCATTAAATGATGTAGACTTTCTTGGATGCAGTGTTCGGTGACGGAATCTAAAGCACTGGTAGCCTCATCCATAATGAGAATTGGCGCGTCTTTTAAAATAGCGCGGGCAATGGCGATCCGCTGTCGTTGACCACCAGAGAGTTTAACACCGCGTTCCCCCACGAGGGCATGATAGCCATCGGGAAGCGTAGTAATAAAATCATCAGCATGGGCAGCTTTGGCGGCAGTAATCACTTCGTTTATAGCAGCACTTTGTTTTGCATAGCGAATATTTTCTAAAATACTACGATGAAAAAGTGTTGGATCTTGTGGAATAAAGCTAATTATTTCACGTAAAGATTCTTGAGTTACATTATGGATATTTTGTCCGTCAATTAAAATTTGGCCGCTTTGAATATCAAACAAGCGCAAGATCAAATTTACAAATGTTGTTTTACCACCGCCGGAATATCCAACCAAACCTACCTTACTCCCAGCTTTAATTTTAATCGAGAGATTCTGAAATAAAGGCAGATTTTCACGATAATGGAAGTTCACTTGGCGAAACTCAATTTCGCCTTTGTGAACTAGCAAAGTTTTGGCATTGGGAATATCTTGTAAGTTGGGAATGTCCATAGTGAGGCGTAAACCTTGGCCTACTTTTCCTAACTGTTCTGAAAATTGGTTAAATTGCTGACCAACATTCCATAAATTATCAACAATATAGGTATTGATGGTGAGGGTTAAAGCAAAATCGCCAATGGTAATTAAGTTATGCGAACGTGCATAAATTAAATAAAAGATGGAGATGGCCTGAACCACTACAAACGAAAGCGACTGAAACGCAAACATTTTGATTAAAACCCAGTCGAATTTTTTGTCAGTTTTAACGAGATCTTGGGTCCAGTAATGAATGTTATGCGATTCGAATAACTTTCCAGTGAAAAAGCGGACTACGTTCATATTACCAAGAATATCGACAATTTTGCCGGTCAGTTGACTTCTTTTTTCTGAGAACTCATCAGCAAGGATATGAGCTTGTTTGGCAAAGATCCATGATCCACAAAGAAAGAAAATAATCCAGATTAGAAAAATCAATGCGAGCATCGGTCGAACGTAAGCAAGAACGATTGTTGCTACGAATACAGCCATTAGGTTACCAATAAAGGCATCAAAGACAATATCTACTAACATAGGAATGCCCTGTGCTACATCATTCACTTTATTAGAGAGCGTTCCTGCAAAATTATTTTGATAAAATTGATAAGATTGCTGTAATAATTGATTGGTGATGGTTTGGGTGATATTTGCTTTCATCTGTGGCACCATTGAGCGGCGGATTAATTGCCAACAACGAAAAAATAAAGACATGACAAATCCCATGGCAATATACAAAGTAGCTACCCAGAATAAAGCGTGAAACACCTGATTTAGAGGTGAGGCTGCCATGCGATCGAGCATGACTTTAATTAAATAAGGTCGAAAAGAAAGATCAAGCGACCAAAGGAGAGAAATAAAAATCAAACCAATCATTTGCCAGCGAAAGGGTTTAAGTTGTTCAACGAGGAAAGATTTTAGTGTGGTTTTCATTTGCCAAAATTATAGCATGAACCTGCCATAATATCTAATGTTGATGTTTTTTTATCTTTTCATTTTTTTGTGGAATGTTATTGCTTGTATGTTTTCATTATTGCATTATAATAATATAAAAAAATTTTAAGGATAATTGCATGAGTTCCATTCCTGAAGTTAAAAATGAGTCTCGAGTTAATCGAATTTTAAAATGGACATTACTTATTGTTGCAGTGGCTTGCTTTATAGCATTGATCTGGGGGACGGTGCAAACGTATCGTGGTGCGCCACCTTTGCCGAATCAATTTGTAACTCCACAGGGTCAAGTAATAATGACCAGTAATGATATTACTGCAGGGAAGGCTTCTTTCCAAAGAGCGGATTTGATGGATTATGGTAGTATTTATGGTATGGGGTCTTATTTTGGCGAAGATTATACCGCTAAATATTTAGTGGAATTAGGGATGATGACGGAGAATGCGATTGCAGAATCTCAATTTCATAAGTCTTATCAAAGCTTATCTCCAGGCGATCAGTATGTAGTGCGTACAGCGATGCAAAACGAATTGCAGCATATTGATTTAACTAGCACAATTTCCATTCTCTCCCCAGAGCTAATGCAGTCTGTGCAGGGGCTGCAAAAAGAAATTGCAACTTCGTTGTTGGCTAATAATTTTGCAGCGGGTTGGACGCGAGCTTATAGTCTCAATCCAGCCTCTGCTCTTCAGGTTGCGGATTTTTTGATTTATTCTTCATTTACAACAATTGCACATCGTCCAGGGCTCGATTATTCCTATACTAATAATTGGCCATATGAGCCTTTGGTTGGTAATACGCCAAGTAACGCAGCTTTTTTGTGGACATGGGCTTCATTTTGCTTTGTATTCTTTTGCATTGGTATTATTTTGTGGTTATATCAGCGTTATTTAGCAAATGTAGATGATGAGCCTAAAGAGACATTGCTTCATACCTTTAAGCCCTTAACAGCGAGTCAAAAACGCTTATGGAAATATTTCTTAATTGTCGCCTTGACTTTATTGGCACAAATTGCGGCAGGAACCATTCTTGCGCATTATTATTCAGATCGTGCTGATTTTTATGGAATCAATCCTGCCGCTTGGTTGCCGTTTAATTTTGTGCGTGATGTGCACATTCAAACACCGATTGTGTGGATTGGCCTTGCGTGGATCAGTTCAGCTTTATTTATCGCGCCATTGATTAGTGGGCGAGAGGCAAAACATCAGGGCTTTATGGTGAATTTTTTATTCTGGGTCACTTTGTTTGTTGTGGTGGGGGCCATTATTGGTGATTACCTTGGAATAATGGGATTTATTAATAAGGGATGGTTCTGGTTTGGAAATCAAGGCTTATCCTATATTCAATTAGGTCGCTTCTGGCAACTTGGGTTTAGTGTTGGTCTGTTGCTCTGGAGTTTTCTTGTCTTTCGTGCCTTATGGCCTAATTTTACTGAGTTTAAAAAAGTCATAGGGCAGTTTTGTTCTGGTAAAATTCGCCTGGAACATTTATTTTGGGTAAGTACCTTGAACGTAGCTGTATTGTACTGGTTTGGCATGATTCCTCTTACAGGGATTGAAAGCTCTTTTACTATTACGGATTTTTGGCGTTGGTGGGTGGTGCATTTGTGGGTGGAGCAATCCTTCGAATTTTTTGCCGCTTGCGTAACTGCTTATTTATTAATGGGTGTGGGCTTGGTCTCAAGGCAACTCGCGGAGAGAACTGTTTTACTTGAAACAATTCTGATTTTCTTAGGCGGTGTTTTGGGTACCGGACATCATTGGTACTGGATTGGTGCGCCATCTATTTGGCTTGCTTTAGGAACAACTTTCTCATTTATTGAAGTGTTGCCATTAGTTTTATTAGTGATTGAAGCCATGACACAATGGAATCATATTAAACAGCATGCGCATTTTCCGTATCGATTGGCCTATCTTTATATTATTGGGGCAGCATGGTGGAATTTTATTGGTGCTGGCGTTTTTGGCGGTGCAACGTTGAATGCCCCGTTGATTAATTATTATGAACATGCGACTTTCTTAACCTTAAATCATGCCCATACAGCTCTTTTTGGCGCTTTTGGATTGTTGGCTTTAGGGATGGTTTATTTTTGTTTAAGATATGCCACAGGAAATGCACCTTGGAGTGATCGTTTAGGCGTGTGGGCTTTCTGGTCTTATAATCTTGGGTTAGTATTGTGGATTGTGCTCAATTTCTTTCCAATAGGCTGGATGCAACTTAATGCCGTTTATACGCATGGTTTTGCTTATGCGCGCAGTTTAGATTTTTATAATACGACGCTCGTTTGGCAGTGGCTGCGCTTGCCTGGAGATGTTATCTTTGCTTTTGGTGCGGTGATCATGGGTTATGATTTTTTGAGAAAAATTAGACCGTTTTTTGTGAAACCCATTTGAAGCTAAAGAAAATATGGGGTATCAAAGTGATATTGTTTGTGCCATAATCTTCTTGCCAGGATGGGGGAAGATTAGTTAAGGTAGTTCTCTTTATCAATTTGGATTGTTATGTTCCAAAAATTTACCCACGCTTTAGCACCTCATCTTTCCACAATCAAAGCAATGAATTTAACCAGTGAATTTGCCCAAGATCAAAATCGTGATGCAAATTATACCTTGGAAGCAGCAGGGCTAAGATTGAATTATGCACAACAGCCCATTAATGATAGCATATTAAAAGCTTTAAGTGAATTTTTAGAGCATAGTAATTTCCGCGCTAAAATTGAGGCGATGTTTGTGGGCGATAAAATTAATATCACCGAAGATCGTGCGGTTTTGCATACTTGGTTGCGAGATCCTAATGCTCCAGAATTCATGCAGGCAGAATTTTCTAAAATGATTACCCTGGTTAATGACGTTTATGCCAAAAGCGAATTTACCGATGTAGTGAATATCGGCATTGGCGGTTCGGACTTAGGTCCTAGAATGGTCGTGCGTGCGTTGCGTTATGATTGGCAAAATAAAGTACGAGTGCATTTTGTGTCGAATGTGGATGGCACGGATATGTATGAGACCCTGCAAGGATTAAATCCAGATACGACTTTGTTCATTGTGGCCTCAAAATCTTTTACTACACAAGAAACTTTAATGAATGCAGAGACGGCCAAAGTATGGTTGGGGAAACGTTCTATTGCAAAACATTTTATCGGGATAACGAGTAAGCCTGAAAAAGCTAAAGCCTGGGGGATTGCCAAAGATCGTATTTTCGCGATGTGGGATTTTATTGGTGGGCGGTATTCATTATGGTCAGTGATTGGATTACCTATTGCTTTGGCAGTTGGAATTGAAAATTTCAAACAATTATTGGCGGGGGCGCATGCTTTGGATGAGAATTTCCGCTATGCGCATTGGACCGAAAACATGCCAGTGTTGCTCGCTGTAATTGCCATTATCAATCAAAACTTTTTAGGTGCACAAAGTCACGCCATATTGCCTTATGATCAAACCCTAGAATTATTACCATCTTATTTGCAGCAAGCGGATATGGAAAGTAATGGCAAACGTGTTACTTTACAAAATCACGTTGTAGATTACCAAACGGGTGTCACATTATGGGGTGGGGTGGGTACCAATGGTCAGCATGCTTTTCATCAATTATTGCATCAAGGAACATTACGCATTCCCATGGATTTGATTTTGCCATTGCATCCGCGGCATCCTTATCAATCGCATCATAAAGCTTTGATGGCCAATTGCTATGGGCAGAAGCAAGCTTTCTTAGAGGGGCGAGTGACAGATCAACCTTATAAAGATATTCCAGGGAATCGCCCTGTTAATTTAATTACCTGCAATAAACTTGACCCCAAAACATTAGGTGCGTTGATTGCTCTATACGAACAAAAAATCTTTGCGCAAAGCCTTATTTGGGATATCAATGCCTTTGATCAATTTGGTGTTGAGCTTGGGAAGGTACTTGCTGAAAAGCTATTAAGTATTTCGTAGTAAACAATAATAACTTCCCTGGACTGTTTGGCAGGTCGAGAGCTGTGTTTGTAACAGCTTTGTAATCGTCGGCGAGGGAGTACTGATGGGTGAAATCAGTAGCTGGGTTTTAAATTGACTGAATTTGTTAGCATCATCTCCACAGTTAGATGCAGTGTAATGAGCAATATAACCCGTGTTAATCGGGATACCTAGTTTTGCTGCCCTTAATTGATTATAGACTACAAAATTGGTATCAAAATTACCGATAGAGGTACAGGTAGATTTTGGATATAGAATGATAATATTCGCTTTAGCAAATAAGTGTTCTAAGAGGGGTTGGTCGGTTTGCTGAATATAAGGATCCGGCAATGTTCGGTTTACAAATGCGGATTTTGCTTGATGCATTTCTAATCGTAAATCTGCAAGCTGTAAAATACAAAATATAGGGAAAATTATTAGAGCGAGTTTTGGTTTTTTCATTAAACCAAGCACTGCAAATACACCAATAGCATACCAAGCAGGCCAGAAGAAACGACCATTTGAACGCAAATTCAGGGTCAAGAAATGTATTCTTTCGATGAAAGGAATGGTAAAAAGATGCTGATGGCCTATATAAACATTAGGGCTGATTGCAAAGATAAAACCTGCTGTCAACATCAATAAGAGATAAGCGTGTTGATGGATTAGTTTTTTTAATTCACCACGCTGTATAATCAATGCCAATACAATAATCAATAAACCGCCCAGGCCAAAATAAGCATAGCCTTCATATTGGTCACCTGTTGCATCAATCATTTGGTATTGATAGCCTCGTACATCGAGTGCTTGGTGATGAAAAAACAAATCGCCACCTATAAAAGGTGAGAGTATGTTCATAGAATAATTGCCAAATCCAGGCGCAGGGTCGGCATGATGGAAATACCCAAAAGCCAACATAGCGAGTAATAGGCCGAGCTGTACAATGAGGAAGGATTGCAATAAAACAAAACGGTGAAACCGGTTCTTATGCCATAGCAATAGTAACACTGCAATATAAAATAAATAAATCATTGCCAAAAGGTAAAGATGTACTAATAAAGTGATGATGAGTAATATGCCAAAACAACCATGAATAAAAGCTGGCTTTTTGCCTTGGTAAGCATAGCCATAGAGGGCCAAGCTAAAGAGTAATATACCTTGAAATAGTAGGGACTCATGTCCCCAATAAAGGCGAGCGAGCATGATGGGCGCACTTAAACAGAGTACCAGTAAATAAAGCAGACTTAACAATGTATTATGTTTCCATGCGTCGAGAACAACGGCTACAGCTACTGCTTGCAACAGAAAACAAAAAACCACCCATAGAGAAAAAAAATTGAATTGCGATGGTAAGGAAAAAAGTTGTTCAAATAGCTTAAAAATAATGGCAAACAAAGGAATACTATCGGTAAAGGCGATGGTAGTTCCTTGTGGATAGTTGATTAAATTAATGTTTAAAAGAGGCCAAGACCAGGGAGAATGAACGTAAGCATACCAGCCTGACAGGTGCTGTGCTGGGTCTGTGGTATTAAAACCTGAAAAGTGTTGCATAGGATCAAAAACAACATTTTGATAGCCCATGAATATTGCCGAGATATTGTGGGGGAGAAGAAAAAAATACATCCAAATCAGGCTGAATATGAGTGCAAATAACAGGCTGCTTTTCAGGGTTCTTGGCTTGGTTAAGATAGTCGATAGTGTTTTTAATAAATTCATTATATTTGGGATGCTTGGTGATGAAGTTGGGTTGTTTTAAAAAAAGCTGTAAGAGTTTCAACTTTTGTTAATCGATCAACAATTTCTTGAATTTCAGATGGGTAAGAGAGTGCCTGAAAATTATAATCTGCCTGAATTGGATATTGTATATCGATAAAAGGATATGGGTTATAAAGTTGATAGATAATCATAAGAAGTGCCGTTTTATTGGACTCTTTCTCTTCATTGTCGGCATGAGAAAAATCTATTAAGGAAAGTTTGTTCTGATCGAGAATAATATTCCATAAACGCAAGTCATTGTGATAAATACCTTGTTCTGTGATTGCTTGAACAATTTTGAGTAAATCTTTAATCACCTTTATTCTATCAAGAGAGCGATTTTGTAGAATAAGTTTATGTAGTAAATCACCTTGAATATATTCCATGAAAATATAGCCAAGCGTATTATGGACTGTGGATTCGATTAATTTTGGAACGTTAGGCGTCGATTTAAGAGCCTCTAGAATTTTTGTTTCTTGAGCAAAGGCATTCTTAAGCCAGGTATCTTTAAGCAAATATTCTTTAATAAAGAGCTGCTGTGATACGTAGTAGCCTCGGCCATATGAATCGGTAAAAGCATGAGCGCTGTAAAATTGTGTGCTTAACGGATAGGTTTTTTTATTAATCGTGATATTCTTACGAGTTACCTTATAAAGCGGTCTTAAAGTATAACTCAGATGTGTTGGGAAATAGCCAATTAACTCAATTTCAACATTATGGCATTTTAAGAAATAATCTTCTATTTTCTCGGGGAGTGTTGAATTCCAGTAGAAATTTCCCTCCCCTTTTATAGCAAACTCAATAAATAAAATGGGAATTTTTTGAGTTAAATCAGCAAGAATGTCTTGAGTCACTTCTAAGCCTTGGTTGTGACATATATGATGCAAGATACTAAATAAAAAACCAACATCATATTTTCGGTATGATAAAGAGGATGTTAATTTTTTATCTAAAGTCTCCATTTTAAATTGAATATTGCCTCTTTGCGGACTTAAGAGTTGTAATATTTTTGCAATCAAGATGTTGTTCTTTGTGCTGTCATAGCCGGTGGTAAGATAGCCCCTTTCAGCAAAATAGAATTCGAAATAACCAAGGCTTGAGCCAAAATCAACAATACGAAGGCCGTGACCATATTCTTTCAAAGAAAAAGCAATAGCTTCAGCACGATCAACACAAAGCCGCTGTGGCTTTTTCCGAGTCAGGGGCTTGTAATAAAGCGGTTGATAATATTCTACTTTTCTTAAGCGGACAAATATGCAAAAATCAACTTTAAGGTTAATATAAAAATCATAGATCCAATGATAAAGTTTTTTTAAGCAAGCAAAAATAGGCATAATAATTAAAAAATTTTACAAGCAATTATCTATATTATATAGATTTCATTGCAAAAAAACAGATGCATCAATCAATAGATTGTAAAGAGAACTTTGTAAATATGGAAAGATGTTGTTGTGCTGCGGTATCCCACGAAAAGCGTTTGATATTCTCATACGCTTTTTGGATTAAGCTACCACACAGCAAAGAATCTGTTAGAGCTTTCTTTAAGCCTTCTGCAATTGCTTCGATCGATACAGGATCAACTACTATGGCTGCATCCCCTGCAACTTCAGTACATGCAGAATCTGTCGACGTAAGTACAGGGCAGCCTAAGCTCATCGCCTCTAAAATAGGCAAACCAAAACCTTCATAGAGTGAGGGAAATGCAAATATTTTAGCTTGTTTGTAAAGATTATAAATTTGAGTATCATCTACATAACCAAGATAAATGACCTTTTCTTGTGGTAAGGCATTGATCCGTTTAAATAAATTATCACTTTTCCACCCTTTACTACCCGCTAGTACCAATTGATATTGATCTTGTAATTCTTTAGGTAAGGCTAGGTAAGCTGAAAGCAATCGATCAATGTTTTTGCGGGGCTCCATGGAACCTAAAAATAAAATGAAAGGTTTATTTATGCCAAGAATAGTTAGATCAATCTTCGGTTGCTTTGTAAATTTAACATATCCTGAGTGGATGACTGTGATTTTATTTTCAGGTGTATTTAACTCTTCAATTAAAGCTTGTTTCGTTGCATGGGATATTGCAATAATATGGTCGGCACGCTTTACTGATGCCGCAAGTAAAATTTTTTCTAACATCCAATTACTGCGTTTCATTGTTTCAGGCATTTTGCGATAAACCAGATCGTGAATGGTCAACACCATCGGAATTTCTTTACATCCTAAAAGAGGAAGATGATGACGTGGAGACCAGAATAAATCGGGCTTGGCTTTTTTAAGCACTCTGGGCAATAAAAGCTGTTGCCAGATCACTGACTTTTTAAATCGTTTTGGAATATCTGTGCCAGAGAAAGCATGAAGATGTACTTTTTTAAGCTGTGTGGTGATTTCCTTATCAGAAAATAATTCACAATCGATTTGATTTTCAAGACGCAACACAATTTCTTCGGTGTAGCGGCCAATTCCTGTGGGTTTGGGGCTTAGGGGGCGGGCGTCTATTCCAAGTTTCATTAAGATTATTTAGATAAGTGACTTATCAAAATATTATCGCATTATTTGAGATTTGTCTTGTGTTGAACTTTCAGGCATTGTAATCACTCTAGCGCCATAATGAGTGGTTTTAAGGTATTTTCCCAATACAGCTGGGATCTTTGCGGTTCGAGACTGATTTCCGTGGCATTATTTTCTTTATCAAGGTAATTCATAATGGCATGTTGAAATTCTTTTGGATCATCAGTGATTTTAATATTTTTTAACCCCTTAAAATTTTCAAAACCTCTAAAAGCAGTTGATGTGGCTATAATGGGCTTTCCAGTAACGATGGCTTGTGCCGTTTTCAAATTTGATCCCCCACCAACCGTAATAGGAATAACAATGGCACTGCAAAGATGATAGAAAGCATGTAATGTTTCTTCATTCACATAGCCAGAAAAATATAGTTTTTTAGAGTTTAATAGAGTATTACTTACAAACTCTTTGGGTAAATATGTTAATAAAGCATCTCCAATTCGACCAATAACAATAATAATTTCATTTGGTGCGAGCCAACCAAGGTTACTGCCAAGCATTTCCCAAAAGCCCATAGCATTTGGCGCGTAATTACTACCAGAAAAGATAATAAACTTTCTCCCATTCAATATTTGTGAGAGATCCTTTACAATATTGTTATCAATAGAGGGATGTTGGGTGCCATTTGGGCATACAATGATATCATTCTGAGTAAGCGTTTTAAAATAAAGTGCATCCTGTTCGGTACAGCAAATAATAAAGTCTGCATGATAGGCAAGATCGTTCTCAAGTATCGTTATTTCTTTAATTATTTTGCTTCTTGCAACATTATCTATATTTAAACTGACCAAGCTATTTAGTAACGCTTGCTTAAGTTTTGATTCAATGTTATGAGAAGAATAAACAATTTTTACCTTTTTTAAAAAAGGAAGCTCTGTTTTGAGGGATTTAATAATAGGCCAAAGCCATGCTTGTTCAATGAAAATGTAGTCAGGACGAAACTGAGTCAATTGTTTTTTTAAAAAAGTACGTACTTTGGGGTCCTCTTGACAAAAAAGTGCTGTAGCATAGTCATTTGCTAGGCTTGGTATTGAAGAATATTTTGTTAAAGATTTTTGCGCAATAATAAAATCGGTTTTTTCATCATAGGTGTCGTGGGTGTTTTCGCAAACAGAAAGAGTCAAAACCGAATGCCCATTATTTTGTAAAGTTTTAGCAATTTGAGATACCCTTTGTTGTCCCCCATGGACGGGTTTTTTTATAGGATAGGTTGTAAGTTGGCAAATTCTCATTTTTCTATTCCTAATCCAAAATCAATAAATTCATTGGCAAATTGTTCCCATGATCTGTAGATAAATTTTTGCTGAATGATTGCTTCCAAATTTTTCAAAGCACTTGGAGAAGAAACTAATCTGCAAATTTCATTTGCCCATATTTGAGGATCAGTTGGTGATAATGCAGGCATTAATCCTTGAGTTGCTTCTTGTAAAGCTTCTGCTGTTGAAATAAGGCATATTTTTCCATAAGAGAGCGATTCAACGGCACCAAGTCCCCAACCTTCGAAGAGTGAAGGAAAAACAGTGAAAAGACATGTTCTATAGAGTATAGATAGGTGGGCATCACTCAAGTTATTATGGATAAAAATTTTTTTCCCAAATAAAGGTGAAGTTTGTATTTCGCTAAGTAAATCATGTACTCCCCAGCCAACCATTCCTACCAAAATTAGTGAGGGAGTTTGTTCTTCCAATTTTGCATGGACCAATTTCCAGGTTTCAAATAAAAGGCGGTGATTTTTGCGTGGTTCAATAGTACTTACATAAATAATAAAGGGTTCCGGAGGAATATTTAAGTCAAGCCGAGTCTGAGTGTCTTCAAGATATTGTGGGAGATTACAACCTAAGTTAATAACTGCAAGTTTTGGATGAGCCTTGCCAAAACAAGTATCCATTATTTTGGTCAGTTCATTTCTAGAGTAATTTGAGACACAGTTGAGCTTATCGGCCAAATTAACAAGGTAATATAAATAAAAGAAAAATACTTGAGCAAAGTAGGGTGAAGAAAGAAGTTCTGGATGATATATGGGTATGGAGTCATGGAAAATACCAACGAAAGTAAAGTTTATTTTCGACTTTAAAGCATAGAGCAACTCATAATTAGAAAAATCCCAATCTAGCCCAAGTGAAAAATAATAATCATTGACCGTCAGGGGGCATTTAAAATTTGATACAGTTTTATCTATCTCAAAAAATAAATTTTTAGCATGTAGATGACGCTCATAGAGCTTCGTTCCTAGAAAATTATAGAGATTTTTTAGCTTTTGATAATACTTCGTGGATAAATATTTCTTCAGAAAATGATTAAAACAGTGTGGAGCTTTACGAAAGGTATTAAAAGCAATATTCCATAGGCAATTTAGCCAAAAGCGAAGTTTAAATCTAGCACGAGAGAAAAAAATGTTTCTTCTTGCACCTTGGCTTTTGGATAATCTATTTAAGTGCATTAGCACCTCGTCATGTGTGATAGAGATCATTTCATTTTTTTGTAGATCTAGACAAATACACAAGGTGTTAGGATAATGACGCAAGGCAAAGTAAGTGATTTCAAATAAGATACGTGTAATTCCAACAGGAGGTCTATTCCATTTTATTAAAGTAGTAATATCAATCACAATCCTTTTTTGGGTTGATGCTGAAGTTGCGATATTATTATGATCCATCAATTTTACCTGTTTAGTCTTTTTGATTAATGATTCTTGTTGAGTAAGTATATCATTAATTGAACCATATGCCTTCACTATTCATGTTCCAGCCGCAATACTTTGTTGTCAAAGCATCTTTATATGCCACTTGCTTATTAATTTTGTGGTTGCTAGAATGCGAAAATTTGTTACATTTTGTATAAAGTTTAAAGCTTGTTGGTAATGTTTTTGTCTTTACATAAAGATTTCGGAGAATCATGGATAAAATTTTACATAGGGTGTATTTCGAGAATTTCCGACCATTTGCTGATCCGTTTTTACATTATTTGGAAACTTGGCGTAAAGAATTGCCGCAATATGAAATAATGAAATGGGGGCAGGATAACGTTGATGTTACTGTTAATGAGTGGATGCGAAGGTCATCAGATGCGCATGATCCAGTATTTTTAAGTGAATTTGTACGTTGGGATGTTTTAAAGCGCTATGGCGGTATATACTTAGATAGTGATTGCGAAGTTATAGACGGTCAAAAATTTGACAGACTTGTGGAAGAATTAAATGCAACGGATGAGTATGATGCATTTTTAGGTGTTGAAGAGTTTTCTAACGGGTATCTCACTGCGCAAACGATTGCAGCGAAAAAAGGAGCTGCACTGGTTGAGTTTATGCATGATATGTATAGCAAGTATCTTTCGAGTCCCTTATGGCATTGGCGTGCGGAGCGTGGATTAATAGGTCCGCAATTAATCAGTCTGTATTTTCGAGAGCAAGGGTTATTGGTAGAGTCTAAAGGGTTTCCGATTAAATTAGAAAAACCTGTGGTTTTGGGACGTGTTAAGGTTTATCCGCAAGAATATTTTTCCCCAAAATTTACTACGACGGGGACAAAATTGGCATTTACTGAAAACACCTGTATATATCATTTGTTTTCGAATTTGAATGTCAAAGAAGTTGATCCTGAAGCGGAAAAGCATCGTAAAAATCCCCTATTTTTTGATGAATATTGCCAATATCTTCAAAAATATAGCTTGCGCGATAAAGAGGGTGTGATTGATTATAAAAAATTCTTTCAGTTATTACTTGTTAATCCGGGTTATATAGGTAAGAGAGTGAAGAACAAATTGAGAAGTTATTTATGAGTGTAAAAAAACTGCACAGGATATATTTTGGTTTCGATGGGAAGCCTGACCCTTATAAAGGTTATTTAAAAACTTGGACGGAACAGTTGGGCGATTATGAAATATGTCATTGGAATGCGGATAATTTGCCAATTGATATTTGTGCTTATTCGCGTATGATGTTTGAGCTAAAAGATTATGCTTTTTTGAGTGACTATTTTAGATGGTGGGTGCTTAGAGAACATGGAGGTATTTATCTTGATGCGGACATTGAAATTGTCAATGGTAATCTGTTAAATAAAATTGTTACAGAATTTGAAGAAAATCCAGAAGCGCATGCATTTTTGGGAATTGATAATAAAGATGGTGGTTGGTATACCGCGCATTCAGTGGGGTGTAAAAAAGGCAGTAAGCTTGCTGAGTTTATGTGTGAAGTCTATGAGAACCTCGGGCCTATTGCATTTTGGAGAAGAAAGATATTTCATATGATGGCCCCTCAACTCACAGCCTTGTATTTTGCACAGCATGGTTTCAATATGAAAGATGGAATGGGCAATTATCCAATGTTAAAAGAACCAACAGTTTTGCATGGCGTTAAAATATATCCTCAAGAATGGTTTTCGCCTATGACGCCTATTGCTAAAAATGGGGTTGGACATTTTATTATCGATAGCTATACTCAAAACACATGTATTTGTCACCATTTTTCATGTTCGTGGCATGATGATAGTTCAATATATAAGCGTAAGGGTTTGGAGGTTGAAAATAACCTATTGTTAGCTGAATTAGCTGAGATTCAAAAGGAAAAGAATAGGCTTATACATACAGTGCCGAGGAAGCTAATATCGATTTTAAAGCGTATAGTTAGAAAAGCGAGCAGAGTTCCATTATTCATAATTAGAGCTTATAAAGAGGGTTGATGTGGAAAAAAAGGTTATTGTGGAGGTTAACGAATGAAAGTTGTATTATTAGCAGGTGGACTCGGGACTAGGTTGGCTGAAGAAACTAGTATTAAACCGAAGCCGATGGTGGAAATCGGGGGGTGGCCAATTTTGTGGCATATCATGAAGATCTATAGTCACTATGGGTTTAACGATTTTGTCGTCTTGTTAGGATATAAAGGTTATTCTATTAAAGAGTATTTTGCTAATTATTTTCTGCATCAAAGTGATGTCACTATTGATATCCAGTCAGGAAAGGTTGAGGTGTTAAATAACTCAAGTGAACCGTGGAAAGTGACTTTGCTTGATACCGGAATCAACACCATGACAGGCGGAAGAATTAAAAGGGCACAAGATTTTATTAATAATGAAACTTTTATGTTGACTTATGGAGATGGCGTAAGCGATGTTAACATTGAGAAGCTATTGCAATTTCATAAATCACATGGAAAAGCCATGACGATTACTTCAGCGCAACCACAAGGAAGATTTGGAGCGCTTGATATAGGTGAGGATAATCGAGTATTACAATTTGTTGAGAAGCCAAAAGGGGATGCAGGATGGATCAATGCCGGTTTTTTTGTATGTGAACCAAAAATTTTTGATTATATTTGTGAGGGGGATTCTACTGTTTTTGAACAGGAGCCATTGCGAAATCTTGCTATAGATGGGGAGATGGTTACTTATAAACACGAAGGGTTTTGGAAACCAATGGATACGCTTCGTGATAAGCAAGAGTTGCAAGAATATTGGAATTCAAATAAAGCGCCATGGAAAGTGTGGTAAAGCATGTTTAAAAATATTTATAATGGAAAAAAGGTTCTAATTACCGGGAATACTGGTTTCAAAGGTACATGGCTAACAACTTGGTTTACCAAACTGAATGCACAAGTAGTTGGGATTTCAAAAGATATACCAACAGATCCAGCAATGTTCCAAGAATTACAAAGCTATTTGAATATTAAGCACTATTACAATGATATAAGAGATTTGGACAAGATTGTTGAAATTATTCAAGAGGAAAAACCTGATTTCATTTTTCATCTTGCAGCACAGCCTATTGTTTCACTATCATATTATGATCCCATCGATACCATTTCTTCTAATGTCATGGGTACAGCGAATATCTTAGAAGCGTTAAGAGTCTTGAATCATGAATGTGTCGCTGTAATTATCACGAGTGATAAAGCTTATGATAATATTGAGCAAATTTGGGGCTACAGGGAAAATGATAAACTAGGGGGGAGGGATATTTATAGTGGCTCTAAAGGGGCTGCTGAATTAATACTTCATTCATATTTCCATTCTTTTTTCAAATCTACACAATCCAAGGTTAGGTTGGGTATTACTAGAGCGGGTAACGTTATTGGTGGTGGCGATTGGGCAAAAGATAGAATTGTTGTAGATTGTGTGAGAGCATGGAGTCAATTCAAAAAGGTGGAAATTCGGAGTCCGAATGCGACGCGGCCATGGCAACATGTTTTAGAGCCTTTAAGTGGATATTTATGTCTTGGTGCTAAATTATATGAAGATGGAGAGTTGCATGGTGAAGCATTTAATTTTGGGCCGAATGCTGAGCAAAATCATTCTGTAGAAACCTTAATAAGAGATTTAAGCAAGTACTGGAAATTTAAGGATGTCAAAGATGCTTATGCTATAACAGGTAACATTCCATTTCATGAGGCAAGTCTGTTGAAACTTAATTGCGACAAAGCATTAAGTTATTTAAAATGGCAACCCACATTAGATTATGAAGAAACTGTTAGGTTTACAGGCGAATGGTATTATGATTATTATGTGAATAAAGTTGATATAGTAAGTAAGACCTTAATGCAGATAGAAGAATATATAAAGATGGCGCGCCAGCGGGGAAGAGTATGGACGGAGTAAGCCAAACTTTATTAAAAAGAATTTCTCATCCGAAGGGTGACATATTGCATGTATTGAAGGTAACCGATCTGGATTTTGCAAAATTTGGGGAGGCATATTTTACAACTGTTCACTATAAGAATATCAAGGGCTGGAGGAAACATTCTCAGATGGAATTAAATCTGGTTGTGCCTGTTGGTAATGTAAAATTTTATATTCATGATTCTAAGTCTGGAGAAACACAGAGAATTATAATTGGTGAAGATAACTATCAGAGATTACATGTAAAGCCAGGATTATGGGTGGCGTTTGAAGGGTTAAATGAAGGATTGAACTTAGTCCTAAATATTGCGAGTATTGCGCATGACCCTAGTGAAGCTGAAAACCTCCCTATCGAGGCATTTACATTATGAAGATATGCATTACGGGGTCTCATGGACTGCTTGGGCAAGCGATTTCACACCATTATGAAAAAAGCAACATCGAGGTCGTTGGGCTTTCTCGTGATTTTATTAAGTATGATGATATAGAATCGTTGGTGCAATATCTGCAGGATTTCGGGTGCATCATTCATGCGGCAGCTAATACAAATGTTGAGGAATGTGAGGTAAATCCTTTTGAGTGTTATAAAGATAACACTTTGCTAACAGAGTTTATTGCATATGCTGCCCATATGGCAAAAGTAAAAATGGTATATATTTCAAGTACTGGGATATATGGTAATCATAAACAAACTCCTTATCATGAATATGATGATGTTCATCCAACCACCCATCATCATAAATCAAAGTTTTTGGGAGAAAATGCGGTTCTGAAATATAGTGGTGCTTTGGTGGTTCGGACTGGTTGGCTTTTCGGGGGCAGAGTAGATAATAAGAAAAATTTTGTAGTAAGGCGCATTGAAGAAGCTTTAACTGCAAATGGTGAGATTTATTCAAATGCTGAACAATTTGGTAGTCCGACATATGTTGTGGATTTGGCCAGATTTATTCTCGAATTGCTGAATATGGATGCGGTCGGAGTTTGGAATTGTGTTTGTGAAGGTCATGCATCTCGTCTTGAATATGTAGAACATATTTTTAAGTATGCAAAGATAAATATTGCAGTGAAGCCAGTACCTGCAGCTGCTTTTCAACGTAAAGCACCGGTTTCTAATAATGAAATGGCAATAAATTTAAAAGCAATGCAATGTGGGGTGCGCCTCATGCCATCATGGAAGAGTAGTTTAGAAACATATGTAAAAGAAATTACCCCAAATTTATTGTCACGAAGCTTAAGTCGTTAAGTTATTGGTTTATAAGTATTATATTGCTCAATGACAGTATCGATTGGCCCGTAAGCCTTTACCATTCCATGTTCTAACCATAACACTTTATTACAGAATTCTTTCATAATGTTTGTCTCATGAGTCGACAGCACCATAATATCAGATTGATGAATAAGGCCGTGCATTCGCTGTTGAGCCTTTTCCATAAAACGTGCATCGCCCACATTTACGACTTCGTCGATTAATAAAATTTCGGACACCATGCTCGTGATAATGCCAAACGCCAAGCGAACCTTCATACCAGAGGAATAGGTTTTTACGGGCATTTTCATGAACTCACCAAGCTCGGCAAATGCTTCGATGTCAGGAACCAGGTTACGGACTTCACGGCGTGTGAGGCCTAAAATTAACCCGCGTAGCATAATATTTTCGTATCCTGTGGACTCCTGATCCATTCCCATCATAATATCAAAAAGGCAATTGGAGTTACCTTTAATGGAAATATTTCCTGCAGTGGGTTCATAAATTCCTGCAAGTACCTTTAACAAAGTCGTTTTTCCGGCACCATTATGGCCGATGAGTCCCAAGCGGTCGCCACTTTTGAGCTCAAAGCTAATGTTTTTAAGCGCTTCTACTGTAATTGAATTAAAGCTTTTTGCTACTTGGCCGCCAGTGGCCATGTTAAATAGCCCACTTTTTAACGAACGACCATTGGCTCCATATACGGGGTAACTTAGAGAAACATTGTTTAGAATAAGATGTGACATATTAGTCTACCCAAAAAGCTATTTTTGATCGTGAAAAAGCAAAGACTAAGAAAGTAAAAGCAGTTCCAATAATTGCTGCGCTCAGATTATAAATCCAAGTATGTAGTGTGGGAGAGGTTCCTAAAAGCGGATTACGCACAGCCCCTAAAAAATAGACGAAGGGGTTGACCTTTAAAATAATTGAGTTACTTAATAATTTAGGCATCCAGGAAATAGGAGTAATAAAAAAGGCGATTTGGACGCAACTGTTAATTAGTGGACCCGTATCTCGAAAGCGGGTGCTTAATAGGGTAATTAGCAGAGAGATCCAATACATATTGATAACTAAAATAATAAAACCTGGAATAACCCAAAAAAAGTTCCAACCGGGATTAATTTTAAAATAGAGCATTACTAAAACATACACCACCATGTTATGCCCTAAAAAGATTATTTGACGCGAGATGTGTTTAAAAATATATAAGTTATAAGGCAGTTTAATTTGCTTGATAAAGCTAGAGTTTTGTTTAAAGACCTCAATCGAGTCATTAATACAAGTGTTAATAAACACCCAAACGAGGAAACCTGCAGTGAAAAAAGGAATATAGTCGCGTAATTGTTCGTGAAACAAGCGGCTATAGACTTCTCCCATCGCTATAATAAAAATCAACATAGATAAACTAATCCACCAGGGGCCAATCACCGAGCGACGATAGCGTTGCTTTACTTCAGACCAGGAGAGCTCCATCCAAATTCGGTGGTGTCCTGCTGCATAGATAAAATCCTGCCAAGCAAGTGAAATTTTTTTCAAAATGGTGAATCTAACATAAATTTTAGATTATCTTACTAGACCTGAGGCTTCAATTCAATGATAATATTGTCGAGGTGAATATGACAGATACGAATATCCAACTTGAAAATTCATGGAAGACACGGTTATTGCCCGAGTTTTCCAAACCCTATATGCAAAACTTAAAAGTGTTTTTGCAAGAAGAAAAAGCCAAAGGTAAGATTATTTATCCCAAAGGCAGCAATATTTTTGCGGCTCTTAATCATACGCCTTTTGATAAGGTGGAAGTGGTGATTTTGGGGCAAGATCCTTACCATGGCCCAAATCAGGCGCATGGATTGTGTTTTTCGGTGCAGAAAGGTGTGGCTATTCCTCCATCACTTAAAAATATATATAAAGAACTGCATGAAGATGTTGGTTTCATCGCGCCAAATCATGGCTGCTTAACTGAATGGGCTGGTCGTGGCGTACTTTTGCTCAACAGTGTATTAACTGTGGAACAAAATAAGCCAGGAAGTCATCAAGGGCGTGGTTGGGAAACTTTTACTGATCGGATCATAACTTTATTAAACCAAGAAAAAAACAATTTGGTATTTATGCTGTGGGGGGCTTATGCCAAGAAGAAAGGTGCAATTGTTGATCGTTCGCGTCATTTGGTATTAGAAGCGGCGCATCCTTCGCCTTTTTCGGTGCATAACGGCTTTTTTGGTTGTCGGCATTTCTCCAAAGCCAATGCGTATTTAATGCAACACAAAGAAAATCCCATCGACTGGAGTCTTTCTTAATTAGAATACGTAGTTCACACCAGCGGCAACAATGTTAGCATAGCCTTGATAATCTGCAGCCACTTGCGAAGGGCCAAGAGAGATTCCGTTAATGCTGGTGCCTGGTTCAGTTGAATTAATACTCTGATCATTCATGAAGATGTGTTCATAAGTACCAAAAACATTTAAATGTTGGGTTGCAGCATAATTTAAACCAATAGTAAGCCACTGGCGGTTGGTGTCAGGAATGCGCGCATCACGATATTGGTTATTGGTCGGGGTTTCATCATAAGCCATACCAGCCATTGCTTTTAGTTTTGGTGTGAGTTGATAGCTACCGCCAAGAGAGAATAACCAGGCATTACTGTAATTTAAAATGGAGTCATCAGCAAGATTAATATCGGCGATGCTGAGCGAGGCTAGGTTGACGTCGATTGATGGAACAGAGTCCCATTGGGTCCATAATGCGCCCGCCATAAGGGTAAATTTTGGGGTAATTTCTTGAGAGATGCCTAAATTTACGGTAGCTGGCAGTTTTATATTAACGGAAGCAGGCAAATTTCCTAAGACGGTATTAGCATTACCGTCAATGTCTTCGCTTACTTGGGAGTGATAGTCGACACCTAGCGTAGTATTTGTTGGGGCTTTGTAAAGAGCTCCCACTGAGAATCCTGTTGACCAGGCGTTTCCTGTGAGGGTACTGGTTCCAGTGGGATAGCCGAAGAAGTTTGTATTATTGCTATAGGTGGCAGCAATACGTTCAAATTCAACGGACGCACCGACATCTAAATTAGGGGTGATTTGATAAGCTATAGTTGGAAAAACATTAATTACTTCGACTTTTGATTCCAGTGCGTTAAATTGACCCACCCAGTTTGAATCGTAATTGGTCTCAAGGCCAAATGGTGCATCGACTCCAAGGCCTACTTTAATATTATGCAGTTCATTGGGAAGTGGTAATCCTGCATATAGAGAAGGCACAAGGGCAGTGGGGGAAATATTGTTTTGCGCAGTGACTGTACCGGGATTGTCTGTGGGTAGTGTTGATGTTGCATTTTGATAACCAACATTAGGGATAATGATGCTGGAGGCAGCATAAATATCAGGGTTTTGGATTGTACCCAAGGTTGCAGGGTTAAATGCCATGCCAGAGATATCTCCCCAAGCCGTTGCAGCATCAGAAAGTCCAGTCGCTTGAATCGTGGGGGAAAGCTCATTAATTTGAAACGCTGCAGCATAGGCAAAAGAGGTTAGCCCGATTCCTGCAAAAACAGAAGAAATCTTTAAAACACAAGTAGATCTTCGCATGGTTATCCTTAATGTTGTTTCAAAATTTCAGGGATGGTAACATGGGTTTTATAAGAGGACAAGCACGTTATTGTTAAATAAAAATATTAAATCGAGGGTAGCATGAATTTTTGTGCCAAGGCCGTTGAGGTGGTAAAAATTGAAGCAGCAGCAGTGCATAAACAATTAGAGCATTTGGATGATAATTTTGATCAAGCATGCAAGATGTTGTTTGCTTGTAAAGGGCGAATTATTGTTGTGGGGATGGGGAAATCTGGACATATTGGCCATAAAATTGCTGCAACCTTAGCAAGTACGGGTTCACCTGCTTTTTTTGTTCATGCCGCAGAAGCATTGCATGGTGATTTAGGTATGATTACCTCTCAAGATGTGGTTATCGCTATTTCATATTCTGGAAAAACCTCAGAACTTTTGATGATTGTCCCTATTTTAAAGCAGTTAAAGACAACTTTAATTGCAATGACTGGCAATGCCAAATCACCTCTGGCCAAACTGGCAGATTGTCACATTGCAGTGACCATTGATGAAGAAGCTTGCCCTTTAGGGTTAGCGCCAACAGCAAGCAGTACTGCAACCCTGGTGATGGGGGATGCTATTGCTGTTTCACTTTTATCAGCCCGTGGCTTTACTCGTGAGGCATTTGCCTTATCGCATCCAGCAGGGAACTTAGGGAAACGTTTGTTGTTAAGAGTTGAAAATTTAATGCATATCGGAAAAGCGTTGCCAAAAGTTTTACCTACAGCCACTTTACCTGAGGCGTTAATTGAAATGACGAGTAAGCGTTTGGGGATGACTACTGTTGTTAATCAGCAAGATGACCTCTTAGGAGTGTTTACTGATGGTGACTTACGTCGAGCTGTTCAAAAAGGTGTGGACTTGCAAAAAACGAATATTAATGAAGTTATGGTGCAAAATCCCAAACATTTGCGGCCAGGAGATTTAGCTAGCTTTGCTTTCGATTTGATGGAAACTTATAAAATTACAAGCCTTCCTGTAGTTGATGATGCAGTAAAGATTGTAGGGGTGTTGCATATTCACGATTTGTTAGAAGAGGGTTTGTGACTGATAGCCGAAATGGGAATAGCGACCTCACCATTTTCTAAATGAAAAGCACCTTCGTCTTTGCGCCAGGCATAACCAAAAACAACTTCAGTTGTTATTGGGTAACCTTGAGGTTGACGATACTGAGCATAATGATTAATAACAGCTTCTAATTTTTTGCGTCCGAGCATTCCGCGATGACGTAAAGTTTGATAATTAATTTCGCCGCTATCTTTCAATTCCTGAAAGAGCTCACTGATCTGTTTAGTGTAATGTATCATATATTCAACATCCATAACTGGATCGGCAAAACCCGCTTTTAAGAGGGCATCGCCAACATCATGCATATCTAAAAAAGTATTGATATAAGGTTCGTTAGAAATGGATGCAAAGCTAGCGCGAAGTTCACGTAAAGTATCGGGGCCTAGGGTTGAAAACATGAGCGTACCGTTATTCTTGAGCACGCGTTTTGCCTCATAGATAACCTGATTTAAATGATCTGCCCAATACCAGGTGAGGTTGGAGACTACTAAATCAAAGCTTTCAGCTTTAAAAGGCAATGCATGCATATCTGCAGTGATATAGTGTTGTTGTCGAAACCACTTACGATGGCCTTTGGCAACAGCCAGACGCTCTTCAGCAATATCAATACAATAAATGCGGGCTTTAGGATATAAAGCCAACAGTTCACGACTGAGTTTACCTGTACCTGAACCAATATCTAAAATACGTAGTGGTTTTAAATTTAATGTTTTTAAACGAGAGATTAATTCATTGCCGATTTTACGAGCCATTTTGGCGTGGCGTTCATAAGTTTTGGCGGTTTGGTTAAAACCATTTTTAAGTGCTTGATAATCAAAACCTTGCATGTTTGTATAAAAAATGTTAAAAAATATACAGATATTCTAACACAGTTTTCCGTGAAGCTCACCTGGTTTAAAAAATATTGCCTTATTTGTAATAAATCGATTCACGACCGAGATTTTTTATGTGAAGATTGTAATTTCGGTTTGAAACGATTTGATGATTTCAGATTTGTCGTTCCTCAGCATGTTGATTCAGTTCATGCCCTTTGGGTGTATGATGATCTTTCTAGTCATTTAATTCAACGATTAAAATTTCATGAAGACTTCACCGTATTACCATTTTTAGTAGATAATTTGTTTCACAGTTTAAAACTGCAAACGCAATTTATAGATGTGATCATTCCTGTTCCACTTCATTATAGTCGTTTGCTCAAGCGAGGATTTAATCAGTCTGGTGAGATAGGAAAGTGTTTGGCAAAAAAATTAGGACTGCCTTTTAACGATCAGTTCCTCAAAAAAGTTAAAAAAACCAAGGCGCAGGCAGAATTGCATCTAGACGATCGAAGTAAAAATTTGCGGGCTGCATTTATGGTGCAAAAAGACCTCAGTGGGATGCATATTGCTTTGGTGGACGATGTTATGACAACCGGTTCTACAGTCAATGAGGTGGCTAAAGTGTTAAAGCAAGCTGGTGCAAAGAGAGTGGAGGTATGGGTCTTAGCGCATGCATTGAAGAATTTGTGAATTATATTATTTTTTAATGAGATGTCGCATCACAAAGATGCCCAATTAGGCAATCAGAAAAGAGTGTGTGTAGTTTGTATTCCGGTATGATTCCTTTTTGAAACAAGTCTCGGATTACAAATTTTATGTTACATTTTTGCAAATAAATGTTGACAAAGAAACTATTATATTTTACACTTAAAATAGTAATATTAATTTAATCAATCATGGAAGAAGCGCAAAAGAAATTCATCATTCTTGCATCTCTGGTTTTTCTCTTTGCCATTATTTTTGTGCATTTTTTAACTCCGTTCGAGCGCAATGGAAATAGTCTTGTAAGTGCAGGGGCTTTTTTACTGTTCAGTTTGATAGCATGTTGGGTTATGTTTTACTTGAAAATTTCGTTAAAACAGCTTCAATTGCGAATTAATGTTTCGGTTAAAGAATGGAAAGTGACATTATTAACCGCGTTGTTTATTTGTCTGGGGTTGCTGTTAGTAAAAATTTTAGCCGTAGAGTCTTTTTTTAAAGGATCGCCTATTTTTGAATCCAGTCACTTGCTTAATGAAGGAAACACAAATTTCAGTGTTTACTCTATATTATTATATTTGATGTTTTGTCCAGTGCAAGTTTTTATCGTAAATGTTGCAACGCAGAATATGCTATTGTATCTATTTGCAAATAACAAATACATCCATATTATTTCAACTATTTGTGCAACGATCTTATTTGCAGCATTTCATTTGGTAATCAATTGGCTTTTAGCACTGTCTATGCTTTTTTTTGGATTATATTGGTCAATTTTATTTTATCGGCACAGAAGTGTTTTAACTATTTCAGTATCTCATATGATTGTTGGGATGTTTGGGTTTTATTGTCTGGGTTACTTAAAGCTTTTTAACCAAATTATTTCATTAATACATTAAAAATAAGTGGCCTTACAAGTGATGCTTGATTAAATTATAAAAATATATTATAATTATAAAAATAGGTTATTGATATGAAATATGTCATTTTCAACAGTTTTTAATTGGTGGCAACGCACATCTGATGAGAGTGCGTTAATAGATGCTTCAAAACTAGAAAACATTGAGGAACTTCGAAGAGCTTTAGCGGCAGGTGACATTGATTTTTTTCGTCCGGTGGGCGTAGATAGCGAGAGCCTATTAAAAAAAATTTTAGAACATAGTGTAAAAGATTATCCGGAACAGGCAGCAGTAAGAGTTGAAATGATTTTTGC
>JACCDN010205782.1_pt1 | contig 58030 bp, 50 predicted proteins | sample 7441691 | NCBI WGS metagenome assembly JACCDN01 (sample SAMN15323439, study PRJNA562643) | freshwater metagenome | isolation source: river surface water | place: USA:Blue River Watershed | collected 2017-08-16 | reverse complement strand
TGTTTAAATTATCATAAGCTGTGATGATATTTTGGATATGGGAAAAAGAAGTATATCCGGTAAGAAGGACAGGTGGTGTTGCATCGTAGAGCCCTCTTCTTGTAGCACCATTTGCGGCATCCCCAAAGTAAAGAACAGCTGATTTTTTATCTGAAGATGACGAGAATCGTGCGAGCAGGGAATCTTTACTGGCCCATGTGTTTAAATTATCATAAGCACTGATCATGGCTTGAATGCTCGAGAGTGTTGTATAGCCAGTTAGAACACCTGAAGGGTTGGCGTCATATATACCTCTTCTGCTGGCGCCATTTGTGCCATCACCAAAATAAAGCACTGCGGTTTGTTTATCAGGGGTTGAGGAGAATCGTGCAAGTAGGGAATCTTTACTGGCCCATGCGCTTAAATTATCATAAGCTGTGATGATGTTTTGGATATGGGAAAAAGAAGTATAGCCAGTAAAAAGAACAGGTGGTGTTGCATCGTAGAGTCCTCTTCTTGTGGCGCCATTTGAGCTGTCAGCAAAATAAAGCACGGCTGCTTGTTTGTCCGGGGGTAAGGCAAGAGAAGAAAGGAAGGCATCTTTATTGGCCCATGTACTTAAAGCCTCGTATGCGGGGCTTAATGTTGTAATTATTGTTTTGCGCTGTTCTAATGTTTGAGGTACGGATGTATCTAGAAAAGAGAGAGTTTTTGATATTTGATCAAGGCTAAGGCCCGATGTTTTTAATTGCGATACAAGCGTGGATGTTGTTCCACCTGAAACACCTCCTGAAAGAGAGCTTGTGGGGGAGAAGATTTGCTTTAATGCATTTGCATCTTGGGCGGAAGACGATGTGGCAGGAACTTTAATATCGGCTGAGGAGAGGTTTGGGAGCAATTGTGTTTTGGCAACAATTGAGGTTAAAGCTGAATCGGTTGCACCTGTTCCATCAAGCCCCAATTTAACCCCTTGGAAGGAATCTTTAAAAGCCCCTTCTAAGGCCGTAAGTGCCGCATTGTCAACCCTGGCATTCCCACTTAAATCAAGCCCCACAGTTTTAAGATTCGGAACAGCTCCTATAGCATTTGCAATGGTTTTCGCATTTTGACTTGAAATATCTGCTCCCTGCAGCCCTATTTCTAAATTTTCAATAAACCCTTGAGATAATACAAGATTTGCAATTGATGTAATCACATCATCATTGATAACATTAGAAACTCCTGATCCAAAAACAGCAGGTGTATTCATTGCCAAAATAATAGGCAACATTTTAAAATTCAGCTTTCTCATTTCTTATGATTCCTTTTTTGATTTTTCGTTAAGTGTTTAAAGCTTACTAAAAAAAAATAAATATCAGGTTAATTGGTGTGAAAAAAAAGAAAAAGTTATTGATTTGGTGTGATAGATTTAACAAAACTGTTAAAAAAGACATAAAGACTAGGAAGAATGAAAATGGTGCAAATTGTTCCAATGCCAAGTCCTCCAACAATAGAAAGACCAATGACTCTGCGTGCTTCTGCCCCTTCCCCAAAAGAGAAAACCAAAGGAAGAGAGCCTAAAATCATGGCGCATGTTGTCATTAAAATGGGGCGCAGACGAAGATGAGATGCTTTTTTAACCGCTTCTTTTAGGCTCATTTGGTTTTTAAGTTTATTTGCAAAATCCACGATTAAAATGCCGTGTTTGGTGATAAGTCCGATAAGTGTGATTACACCAATGAGGGAATAAAGATTCATAGATTGCCCAAACAGCATTAGGAATAGTAATGCTCCAAAACCTGCAAATGGAACCGTGGTCATCACAATTAAAGGGGATAAGAAACACTCAAATTGAATGGCAAGAATTGCATAAATAAACACAAGAGAAAGACCAACCAAAAAGAAAATTGCGCTTGAGATTTTCTCGTATGTTTTAGCCCCGCTTGCAAATTCACGCTTGAAGCCTTCTGGCAAGGTTTGATCTATTTCATTTTTTAATATTTCCATGCCTTTTTCAAATGAATCTCCTTTGGCAAGCCTTACCGTTAAATAAGATGATCGCATTTGATTATAATGCTGAATTCTTGTTGGAAGATTTGTTTGAACCATGGAGGCAAGTGTTCCAATTGAGACTTTTTTTCCTTTTGGATTTACAACATAAATTGAATTCAAATCCCATGGGTAATGATCGCCTGTGACTGTAATTGGGTAAACGAAGTTGTCTTTTCTGAAATTTAAGCTTTGATTTCCGCCAAAGAAAATTTCAATATTTTTTGTCACTTGTTCATTTGAAATTCCAAGAAGCGCCGACACCGGCTCATTAATGAGAATTTTATATCCCAATTCATCCAGATTCAAATCATGCGTGACGCGCTTGAAGAGTTTTTTTCTTTGAATTTTATACTTTAACATATCCAGATATTCAAGGAGTTCTGGATAGCTTTTAGATGTTGAAATGACCACATCGATTTCATTCATATTTCCTGATTCCCCAGATGATGGAAGGCCTGTGTCAAGGCTCCATGGCCATATATCCATAGATGGGAATTTTTCAAGATTTGGCGTCATTTCATCCACAATTTGAGCGGGGGTTTTGACTCTTTGATTGTAATCTTTTAAACATAAATAAATTTGCCCTCCCCAAATGGCTGTGGATGAAATCATGCTTTTGGCTTGTGATAGATAAGGGGAGAATTTGTCTTCAATTTGTATAATCTTTTGCTCTAAGTCATCCAGGCTTTTCCCTGCTATAAAACGGGTGTAAACACCCATAATGCCTCTATCTTCCTTAGGGGTGGGCTCTTTTGGCATAAAAATAAACAAGGCCGCCATAAGCGCAATCATGGCCGGCATAACGATCAAGGATTTATAGTAATGATCAAATGTGAAATTCAAAGATTTTTTATACAGCGCTTCCATTTTATCCAAATACACATCAATGATTGGAAAAAGTTTATCTTTTGATGCATAGGAAAGTTTCGAACACATCAACGGGGAAAGCGTTAAAGCCACAACCCCTGATAAAATCACAGACCCGGCTAAAGCAATTGCAAACTCGGATAACAATTGACCAATCACACCTTGTAAGAAGGCAAGAGGAATGTACACGCTTGCAAGCGTGCATGTCATTGCAATAATTGCAAAACTGATTTCTTTTGACCCATCAAGTGCTGCTTTTAAGGGGGGTTTGCCTTCCTCAATATGCCGTGTGATATTTTCAAGAACAACAATTGCATCATCCACCACAAGACCAATGGCCAACACCATGGATAAAAGCGTCATGGTGTTAATCGAAAACCCGAACATCTTTAAAAAAATAACCCCTCCTATAAGGGAAATGGGGATGGTAACAAGGGGAATCAGGGTTGCCTGGATGTTTCGCAGGAAAACAAAAACAATCACCAGAACAAGCAGGATTGCCTCTAAAACAGACCATTTTAGGTTGCTCAAAGATTTTTTAATGAACTCACTTTGATCCAAAATAACTTCAATTTTCATGTCTTTTGGAAGGCTTTCTTTAATGATATTGATCTTCTCATGAACACCACTTGAAACATCCAAAGGGTTGCTATCTGAGGATTTTGAAATCCATAAAATAAGCCCTGGTTTTTTATTAATGCGCAGCCTGTTTCCTTTTTTAGAAGTTCCTAAAGAAACTTTTGCAACTGAGTTTAAAAATATGGGTTTTTTGGTCTTTTCCATTAAAAAGATTGATTCAAAATCTTTGACCGCGTAAAGAGGATTTTCAAAAAACGCAGGGATTTTATCTTGAAATTTTCCAACTGGAAAGCTTTCTGTTTTTTTTGAAATTGCTTTTAGAATTTCAAGTCCATCAATCCCTAGGGCGTACATCTTTTTAGCGTTAAGCTCAACATCCATGGTATAGCTTCGCCCTTCAATATCAACCGAAGAAACACCAGACACACCTTTTAGCGCGTTCACCAAGAAAAGGTTGGCATAATGGGTTAAATCACCAAATTCACGTGAAGGACTTGAGAGCGCAATTCCCAAAAAAGGAAATCCCCCTCCCCCTTTTCCTTGTTTTTGAATAACAGGTTCTTTGACCGTTTTAGGGAATCTGTCTTTTGCAATTGAAATGGCGTCTCTGACAAGAACCATGGCTCTGTCCATGACCACATTTTCATCAAAAGTAACTGTGATATAAGATTGGCCATTTGTTGTCCAAGATTCAAGCTTTTGAATCCCTTCAATCCCTGCTAATTGCTCTTCCAAAGGATTTGTGATTTCATTTTCAATAAGCTGGGAACTGGCATTATTATAGTTTGTCACAACGCTTAGCACTGGCGCTTCAACTTTTGGATATTCACGAAGAGATAACCCGCCAAAAGACAAAAAACCAACGGCCATGATCATGAAATTAATCACAATCGAAATGACTGGGTGTTTAATGAAAAAATCTGTAAATTTCATTATTTTTTCTTTTCAATTTCAACTTGCGTATCTGGATATAATCGATCTTGGCCGTAAAGAACAATAGTATCCCCTTCTGTAAGGCCTGAAGTGATTTCAATTTTATTTTTCTCTTCAAGTCCAGTTTGAACCTCTTGAAGCTGAGTTTTTCCCTCTACGATCTTATAAACACAAGACTTTCCATCTTTTAAGAATATGGACTCAGATGAAAGAATGATCACATTGTTGCGTGATTCAAGAGGGAATTCAACATCTACAATTTGTCCTGAAAAATAGTTTGGATTTTCAAGATCACATATGACAGGAATCATATAGGTATCAGGATCAATTGTTTTGGAAATGGTTTGAAGAGTGTGTGCTTTATCACCGATTTTAATGTTGCAAGGGACGCTAACAGTTGAAATCGCATGAGCTGGGATATCAAACTCAACCACCATTTTTGAAGGATCATAAAAGCCAACAACCGTGTCACCTAATTGGATTTGGGCTTCTTCCTTGGCTTTATAGTTTCCAACAATTCCATCAAAGGGGGCAATGAATTGATTTTTCTCAAGATCTTGCTTGGCCGCTAGAAGGTTTTTTTGCGCCACAATCCAATGATTTTTAGCATCTTCTAAAGCTTGTTTATGAACGGCATTTGCCTTTGATAGTGCCAGAGTTCTCTCATACTGTGTTTTGGCAATTTTTTCAGCTTGCTCTACCAAATCAAATGATTTTGCAACATCTACATTGTCAAGACGCGCAATAACTTCACCTTTTTTCAACATACCACCACTTGGGGTGCACTTGCTTAAAATACCAATATTTTTTGAAACAAGGAGAACTGATTTTTTAGCTTGAATTTTTCCAATAAGAGTGGTGGTTTTTTGAATGTTACCTTTTACAGCCGTTTCCACTTCAACGACCTTTGGAGCATCCTTACTTGGGGCGCCAAGCAAATAAGGGGGAATGAAAAGCAAAAGCATTATTATTAATCTTTGCATTTTCATGCCCCTTTTTTTTAAAAATGGTTATTTCACGCCCATCAATTCGACTTCAAAAATCAAAGTGCTATTTGCAGGAATTGTTCCAACTTTACGTGGTCCATACGCAAGATCAGATGGGATAATGAGTTTGCGTTTTCCGCCAACTTTCACACCTTCCAAACCTTCATCCCAACCAGAAATCACTTGACCAACACCAAGCTTGAATTCAATTGGTTGACCGCGATCAAGCGAGCTGTCAAACTTTTGACCATTTTCCAAAGTTCCAACATAGTGAACTGAAACCATCTTGCCTTTTGTTGCAACCTCGCCTGTTCCTTGTGCGCGTTCGACATACTTCAAACCTGTTGGTGTTGTTGTAATTTGTTCTGCTTTATTATCTGTCATTTTTTGATCCTTTTTCTGTGTTTCTTTTACGTCTACAGCCGGCACTGCAGCTTTTTGCTCTTTTTTTTCACTGCAAGCAGCAAGAAATCCCACTGCTGCCATTAAAAATGTTGTTTTTTTCATTACATTCTCCATTATCGTTGAATACCCAAATATTACTCCAAAAGTGATCTTTTTACCAGAATAAAATTAAAGATACTATTGCAAGAAATTGTGAAATAATGGTATTATTAAGTTCTTAGGATAAGTAAAGGTATTTACATGATAAATTATAAGAATCTTCCCATTGGGATCAGTGATTTTGCAACCATTGTTGAGAAAAAAAACACGCTTATTGACAAAACATTGCTGATCAAAGAAGTAATGGATGATGGTGCGAATGTAATTTTGTTTTCACGTCCGCGAAGATTTGGAAAGACATTGGCGATAACGATGATAGGTGAGTTTTTGAAGTTGGATGGGAAGGCTGTGTTTGGGGGGCTTCACATCTCCAAAGATCTTGAATTTTGTCAAAAACATCAAAACCAATATCCTGTCATTTCCATGAGTTTTAAAGACTGTAAGGGACTTGTTTTTGATGATGTGTTTACGCATCTGAAGAAAGTTTTTTCATTATGTTATCAAGCGCACAGCTATTTGCTTGAAAGCCCAGAGATGTCTTCTTTTGAGAAAGAAAGATTTGAGCTTGTTTTGCGCATGGAGATTGACAACCCTGCCCAGCTATCAGAGGCGCTTTTTGACCTTATTCGCTACATTCATGCCCACACAAACAAAAAGGTGGTGGTGTTGATTGACGAGTATGACAGCCCCATTCATAGCGCCTATAGTAATGGTTTTTATATAAAAATAGTTGATTTCATGCGCAGCGTTTTAGGATCGGCCCTTAAAGACAACCCTTTTCTTGCAAAAGCGGTTTTAACAGGAATTGCCCGCGTTGCCAAAGAAAGCATGTTTTCAGGTCTGAATAATTTAAAATGCTACACCCTTTTAGACCCAGGATATGCGCAGTATTTTGGCTTTACACAAAACGAGGTTGAATCCCTTATCAATGAAAAAGACCTAATAGAGCCCATTAAAAAGTGGTACAATGGCTATAAAATTGGGGAGTATCAAATTTACAATCCATGGTCCATTATTTATTGCTTGAGCAATAATATGATTATGGATCCTTATTGGGTGAATACGTCTGATAATGCTTTGGTGTATGATATGATTGGCAACAGCGGTCCTGAATTTAAAATCAAAGTTCAAAACTTAATCAAAGGGATCCCTCAAGAACAGGTGATCCTTGATCACTTGACCTTTAATGACTTAAACAACGAAACCGCAATTTGGACGTTGTTGTTTCATGCAGGGTATTTGAATATTTCCTCCAGAACCAGAGATGAATATGGAAAGCAAATAACATTTATCGAAATCCCCAACAGAGAAGTTTTATGGCTTTACACCGACATCGTGGAAAAATGGTTTTATTTAAATGGCGCAGATCAATATTATCGTAATTTCATCAGGAGCTTGGACGGGGATGATCCGTCCAAGTTTTTCAAACTTGTAGCAAGTTATATTGCAAGTTCGATGAGCTATTTTGACCTAAATCAAAAAACACCAGAACATGTGTTTCATATCTTTATGATGGGGTTGCTTGTGGGTTTTAGAGGCAAATATAATGTCGATTCTAATGGTGAAGCAGGTGATGGAAGATATGATGTAATCATGACCCCAAAAGACCCGAAAGATAAAGCAATCATCATGGAGTTTAAGGTTTGTCAAGACCCACAAAACCTCCAAAAAATGGCAGATACTGCCCTTGCTCAAATTACCGATAAACGTTATACAGATGCATTCCAAGGTAATACTCTTGCTCTTGGTATGGCTTTTTGCGGGAAACAAATGATTGGGTCTTATAGGGTTTTTTTTCAACTAAAATAGAATAAGGAATAAAACAAATGTATTTAAAATTATTAAGCATAATTATCGGTTTTTCAGGGTCTCTACTCGCATCTGATAATGGAAGCCAAACAACTCAAATTCTCCCATTTGAAGAAGCTACGAGTGGGAATGACACACAAGATCTTTGGAATGGGAACTCCGATCGTGATTCTCAAGCAAGCCCTAATACCGAAGTTTCTACCGTTGTTGACCCTCAAGAAACTCAAGAAGAAACAGGATCGCCCCTTAGAAGAACAGAAAGGATCCCACCAATACCTAGCATAACTCAGTGGACCCCATTCACCCCAGCCAATCCCTGATGAAAAACCCTCAAATTCATGCCTCAAACCCATCTTATAATATTTGGGTTTGTGCATCTGCAGGAACTGGTAAAACAAAAACTCTTATTGATCGAATTTTGAGAATTTTACTCAAAAACGTGTCTCCCTCTCAAATTGTGTGCTTAACTTACACAAGAGCCGCATGCGCGCAGATGAAAACACGTCTTTATGACAAACTCCACCAATGGACAAATCTTGATACAGAATACTTAAATCTTATCACCCTTTCTGCTCATTTAATTAGAAAAGTTGGGGACTCCAATATGCAATCGAAAAGTTCTTGCAAGTATACATTAGAGGTATTTAAAGGCAAGGCGAGCGAACACGCCTAACCAGAAAAATCGATACGTACCCGAAGTTATTTCTTTTTACAGTTCTTTAAATTTGCAATACAAAGTTTGAACATATTAATAGAACCATCAAGGTCGCCTGATTCTTTTTTCACACCTTCATCATATTTATCCGATGCATCCTTACATTCAGGTCTCTTATCAAGGCCTTTCTTGCATGCATCTTTTAACTGCACAATGCATTCTGCTTTTTTAGAGGGATTGCTACACACCCCCTTAAATAATCCAGATGTCATGTTTGCAAGATTAGCAGTATTCGTAGCCGCCCCACTTACTGCCCATGCAGCACCAGCTCCAGTTGCAAATTTATCAAGACTCATAGAGTAAGTCGTATTTATAAATCCCATCATCCCAAAAACATAAATCATCATTTTCTTTTTCATAAAATATCTCCATTCAAACAATATTGAAATTAAATATCTCATGAATACATAAACAAATCGTAAAAAAATGAAAAAAATATTGGCTTTTTTGCAAAGTAGGGTATTATTACCCAATAAGATAAATAAATTAATTAAAAAAATAAACAATTGCACGTTAAATTATTAAGTATGCTTGTGGGGATTTCTCGAGCTTTACTGGCATTTAGCCAAAGTCAAACAACACAAACTCAAAAGTTTAATATGAGCTTACTCAAAATCTTTTGAGCATAAAATCTGATAATTCACAAAAGGAGAAGGACATGGTTTCTAGAGTTATCAATTCTGTAAATGAGGCAGAAGAGCTTCCCTTGAAGGAGCTTATTAGAATAAACAGAATTCAACATAGAGTGAATCAAATTTAAATGCCTATAAACAACCCTCAAATTCATGCCTCAAACCCATCTTATAATATTTGGGTTTGTGCATCTGCAGGAACTGGTAAAACCAAAACTCTTATTGATCGAATTTTGAGAATTTTACTCAAAAACGTGTCTCCCTCTCAAATTGTGTGCTTAACTTACACAAGAGCCGCATGCGCGCAGATGAAAACACGTCTTTATGATAAACTTCAGCAATGGACAAATCTTGATACAGAATCTTTGAAAAAAGAAATTGAAAATTTAGATGAAAACCCAACACACACCCTTATTAACAAAGCTCGAACATTACTAGACTCCTATCTTTATGAAGGTGAAACTGTTAAAATTCAAACACTACACGCGTTTTGTGAAGAGCTATTAAGAAAATATTCAATTGAGGCAAAAATATCACCTTTTGTTCAAATTATGGACACCACACAAGAAATACAAATGCAAAATTTGGCTTTTAAAAAATTGCTGGAAACTCATGAAAACCATCAAGAATTAGACAACCTCTCAAACGACCTTTCCCTGTCATCTTTAAAGGATCTTTTAAATGATTGTATAGAGTTTTTCCAAAAAAATGGTGTTTTTCCTTCTTGCGCACAAAATACAATATCAGATGGTTTTTTTAACCTTGAAATATCAAATGATGATCTTGAAAGTCTTGAGAAAAGCTCAAAGGCAACAGATCAAAATCTTTATCAAGCATTAAAAAATGCAGATGAAGAAAGCCTATCAAAAGTCTTTCTCACACAAACTGGAGAACTTCGTAAAAAAATATGCACAGATACAATTCTTCCCAACTTAAAAGAAAAAATCACAACGCAGCAGAACACTTTTTTTGAATATATTGAAAATAAAAAACTACAAAATCTTTTTACCTCATCAAAAAACTTGCATACTGTCGCATACATTTACCATGAAATTCTTGAAAATATAAAAAAACAACATCATTTATGCACATTTTCAGATATCATCATCAACATGCTTGATTTGTTAAAAAAATCAAAAAACCACCCTTGGGTTGCACAAAACATATCCGAATCTTTCTCGCATTTACTCCTTGATGAAGCCCAAGATACAAGCCCTTTACAATGGGATTTTATAAAAGAAATAATCGATATTATTTTTGAGCCCACTTCTTTAAAAAATCCATCTCTTTTTGTTGTGGGCGATTTCAAACAATCAATCTTTAGTTTCCAAGGGGCAAATCCTTTGCATTTCGACCAAGCTTATATTGATATCTCAAACCACCTTAACCATCAAAAACTGTCTTTTGAAAAAATAGACCTAAGCACCTCTTTTAGATCCACCTCTGAAGTTTTAAGCTTTGTAGACAAAGCATTTCAAGGCGATCTTAAAAAAGGAGTATCGCAAACATCCCTGAAACATCATGTGTTCAGGAAAGAAATGGGCAAAGTTGAAATCATGCCCCCCTGCCCCACTCCACAAGAAACTGCAAAAATGATTTTTGATATTATATCTGATGAAACCATGATTCTTTTTCGAAGACGAAGCTCTTATGTGAAACAAACTCTACATGAACTTGATAAACTTGGTCTTCAAACCTCGGGCATTGATCGCTTCGATTTAAAACAAGACTTCCTCATGCTAGATCTTTTGGCACTGGCACGTGTTTGTGACAACCCCTTAGACGACATGGCTATTGCCCTTGTTTTGACAGGACCATTATTCAAATGGAGTGAAAAAGAATTAGAAATCCTTCGAATATCCAACCCAAATTATTTTTTCAACTCCCCCCAAATACAAGATCTCTTTTATGATTTCTTAGAATTTGCTCATCAACACAGTGTTCTTGAATTTTTTATATGGTTTTTAAAGCAAAACAACAATTCAGAAAAATATCTTGAAATTTATGGGAACAATGGTCAGATAATTCTAGATCAGTTTTTCAGTGTGATTCGCAACTTCGAACAAGAAAACATATCCTCGATGGGCTTATTTTTAAAATGGGTCAATGAACAAGATTTGTCCATCAAAAAAGACTCAAGCACCTCAGATCACAAGGTTTTTCCCATGACCATACATGGGTCCAAAGGCCTTGAAGCACACACTGTCATTCTTCTTGAATCTGATTCCATTCCAACACTTAAAGATAAAGCATTTATTTATAAAAATACACTGTTTTGGACACCAAGAAAAGAAACATGGCCACAAAGCTTTAAAGCATTGCGAGAACATTCAAAAGACGCAATTCTTGATGAATATAATCGCCTTTTATATGTTGCGCTTACAAGAGCAAGAGATCATCTTTTTATTTTCTCGGCAACGCCTGGCGCCCAAAATTCATGGTACAAAGTTCTTGCACAAATTACCTGATTAATCCTAATGTATTCAATTTTTCAATAATAATTAATTGATCTTTGGATGAAATAGAATCTTGAGTCAACATTCCCTCAAGCATCTGTTTGACGTAGTCATTTTTACCTTCTTTAGCAAGTTCAGAAGCAATATGCAACCTATCAAACGGTCTTACATCTTCTCTCATACCCATATTTTCAAGATATCCGTATCCTTGTTCAGGTTTTATTTTTGCATATTCTAATGCGGCTTCAATTTTATAAGAAACAGATACATCAGCAGCATCAAACACACCCAAAATAATATCCTCCTTCAAATTAGAATATTCTTGTGGAAATTTCTTACTTAAAATATCAACTGCTTGGAATCTGTGCCAAAGATATACATTATGACTCATAGCAACTTCTAAAAGCCCCTCTCTCCCTTGTTCCAAATATCCTAAATCCAGCATTTTTTCAGATTCATGCATTTTCTCACAGCCACAATGATCCATAAACATCAAGCCTTTTCCATGGTAATAAAATGATTCATACCATGAAGGGTAAGGGTTTGATTCTCCAAAACTCACCTGTGAGAAAACCAATTGATCCCCTTGAACATATTTATATCCTGGTGTGATGTTTAATTTTCCATCAGAAAGTTCAAACACAAAACGAATTGCTTCTAAAGGATTGTTCAAATCATAGACCACGTCACCAGAAGGCGCTGTATGCTTTTTATAAAGCCCTCCAGCAAGCTTTATATTTTGAATTTTCCCTACGAATGAGCATTTTGTTTCAAATTCTTGAAAAATTGGGAAATTTTCACAAACTGAAGCCCTTGACGTTTTAACAAATGCGGATGCTGAAATATTGATTGTTTTTGTTCCTAAAGATAAAACTATGTAATCAATCCCTTCAGAATTCAAAAATCCTCTTAAATCTTGCTTTGCTGTAAAACTTAAACGAATCGATGAAGGGTTAGAGCATCCAATTGTATGAGCCCCCTCTTCATATGGGGCCATTAAATCATAGCTAAGGCCAAATGTTTGCCCCCAGCTAAAAGATACAAAATTAAAAAAAGCAATAATAAAAAATTTCATAGACCTGTGTTCCTTCCATAATTGGTTTCTCACCTCCAATTATAGAAAGTTTTTTAAACAAATCAAGAAGTAAATGGACCGCTGGTTTGACCGTTTCTAAATTGAACAACATAAGAATCATCTGTTTGGAAAAACTCTTCCTTTGTTCCTTGCCAAATAATTTTTCCTTTGAACAACATCGCCACACGGTCTGCCACGTGCGAAAGACAATGCATATCATGCGTGATGGTGATGGAAGTGCCGCCTTGTTCGCGCATTGTTTGCGTGATCACATTATTAATGACACTGGCCATAATCGGGTCAAGGCCCGTAGTTGGTTCATCAAAAAACAAAACCTCCGGCTTCATCACAAGAGCCCTTGCAAGACTTACACGTTTTTGCATTCCTCCTGAAATTTCAAAAGGAAGATGATTTTGAATCGATAAAGATAGCCCCACCCTTTCCAAAGCCTCAAGAGCTAGATCTTTGGCTGTCTTTACATCCATTCCTTTTCCATGAATAAGCCCAAAAGCAATATTGCTCCAAATAGGTAAACTGTCAAACAAGGCGCTTCCTTGAAACAAGATACCAAAAAAACCAGAAGGCGCTTTTGATAAAGTTTTTCCTTGCACTAAAATTTCGCCCCGATCAATAGGAATTAAGCCTAAAATACATTTTAAAAGGACTGATTTTCCTGTTCCAGATGGCCCGATAACAACCAATGATTCGCCTTGGTTTAAGTTCAAACTAATATCATCTAAAACCTTTAAATCTCCAAAAGTTTTTGAGACATTTTTAAGCGTAAGTTTATGTAATTTTTTCATGAATCAACCTGTAAAAAAGAGCGCTGTAAGAATATAGTTGGTGATCAAAACCAAAATAGATGAGGAAACAACAGCTTTAGTTGTTGATTTCCCCACACCATATGCACCATTTGAAGAATAAAAACCATAATAGCAACCCATCACACTCAAACACAAACCAAATACGCCTGACTTAATAAGCCCGGAGATAACATCCATATTTTTAAGATATTTAAATGTTAAATCAATATAAAGGTGTTCATTAAAGCCAAGCCTTAAGGTTGAAATAAGATAGCCGCCCCAAATACCAATGATATCTCCCACCAAAACCAATATTGGAAGCGTAATTGTTGCAGCTAAAACCCGGGGGATAATTAAGTACTTAAAAGGGCTTGTTTGAAGTGTTAGCATTGCGTCAATTTGATCACTCACACGCATTGTTCCAAGCTCTGCCGCAATGGAGGCGCTGACTCTTCCGCACACCATCAGGGCTGCTAAAACAGGTCCTAGCTCACGCACAATAGACAAAGCCACAACTGTTGGAACAGCTTCTGTTGCGGAAAATCTAATAAAACCAGTGTGCGTTTGAAGCGCTAAAACCATCCCTGTAAAAAATGCCGTCAATGTGACAACAGGAAGTGAAAAATAACCGATATTAAAAAGCTGTTTGATAAACTGATTTAAATAAAAAGGGGATCTAAGGTTTTGAAAAATTCTAAGAATAAAAAAAGAGACTTCACCAAGAGACCTTAAAGACTTGATACAAGAAGCACCAATTTGAGTTAAAAAATTCATAAAACCTCAATCTTTAAAAAATAAAAAAGACGGAAAAATAGTAATCCTTCCGCCTTTAAAAAATAAAATTAGATAGCTTGAATATTTACAGCTGAAACTTTACCCTTGTTTGTTGCAAGTTCGTAGCTTAAACGTTGATTTTCGTTAAGCCCTCTCATCCCTGCGCGTTCAACCGCAGTTACGTGCACGAAAACATCGCTGCTGCCATCATCTGGCTTAATAAATCCGTAACCTTTTGTTGAGTTGAACCACTTAACTGTACCTGTAGACATAGAAAATAACTCCTTGAGTATTGTTTTAATTAATTATAGTCACACAAACCCCTGAGTTATTAATCTAATTCAAAGAATCTGTATTCTCACTGTATCATGTTTTTTAAAAAATACAATTTTTAAATCAAGATTTATGAAAATAAATTGCAAAATCTATTTTTTGTGTTTGACAAAAAAAAATGTACAACATATAATGGTCCTATATTTAAACAACAAACAAGGAGTATACAATGTCAAAACTATTTTTTATATTATCCATTTTCTTACTTTGCGCAAACGCACAATCATCATCTCTTATTCCACAAGCTTTCCCAAAAAGCATAATTAAAAAAACATCTGTTCGTACTTTTTTCAATTATTTTAAACGGCCGCCCACAGAGCTTGCTCTTGGGAGCTGGGAACAAGATATGGAAGAATATGATTTCATCATACGCACTCTTCGCAACCCCAAGTCACCTCATGAAAACCAAAAAAGATCTGCAAAGCTTTCCAGGGATTATCGGCGGTATATGAATATTCAAGAATACAATACGCACTATAAATTATCTGCTTCAGCCAAAGCCTTAACTCGTTTTTCAAAAGAAAAAGATGATCAAATCCTTGCCGCAGATATGGTGTCTTTTTATCTTGAACAAACCAGTTCATCAGAACAAGATAAAAAAGACTTAGCTGCACTTATTCCTGAATTTCAACAAGAAATACATCCTGCAATGCCAGGTATTTTCAATTTTCTCAATAGTTTCTCCAAAGATTCCGTTCGCTTTGAAGCGCTGAACTCATTTATCAAAATTGGGCAAGCTCCCACATTTTACCCCATACTTGAAAGACTTTTAGATACATCATACCATGACCAATCTCCTGAATTTTTGCAAGATTATCGTAATGTCACATCAAGCCTTGCACAACATGATCCCTTTCCAGAACATAAAACCGATATCATCGCGTCCCTTAAAGCATTTATCATGAAAAATCGAAAAAACCATGGTAATAGCTGTGAATTCATAGATTGTGTTCAAAACCTTTTGCTTCTTCATCAAAGCGATAGACAAGGGATAATGGTTTTAAAACAAAGCATGAGGGAATTTCCACATCATAACGAAAAATTAGCCATATTTCTTACATCTTATCCACAATATTTCCCGTTAGCTCAAGAATTTGCAGAAATCCTTGAAAAAAGAAATTACGAAGAAAGAGAAATTGCCCTTAGAATTTATGAAAAACTTGGAGCATCCAACATAAACGCACAAGAAAGAATAAGTCGTTTAAAAAAAGACTTGTATAAATGGAATTAGCACTCAAACCTTGAAAGATGTGCATATTTATGCTAACTATGAACCCTATAGATAACAAAGGAATAAAAAAATGAAAGTAGCTGTTATTGGAGCCACAGGAATCGTTGGCACCACTTTTTTAGAAATTTTATCACAAAGCGATCTGAACTTTGAACGCGTAGATGCTGTTGCAAGTTCTTCTTCTGGAGCAAGTGTTTCATTTGGTGAGAATGAGCTATCTGTGTTTGCAGCAGAATCTTATGATTTTTCAACCGTAGACGTTGCTGTGTTTGCAACATCAACAGATATCAGCCGCATTTACGTTCCAAAAGCCCTTCGTGCTGGCTGTTTTGTTATTGATAAATCAGATCTTTATCGTTTGGATAAAAATACCCCTTTGGTCATTCCTGAAGTTAATGGCGATGATATTGATTGGGAATGCGCAAAACTTTTTTCCAATCCAAATTGCATGGTAACAGCCATTGCCATGGCATTAAAACCACTTGATGCCTTATCCCCGATTGTGCGCGTTGTGGGAACAACTTTCCAGTCTGTATCAGGAGCTGGAAGACGCGCGATGGATGAGCTGTTCAACCAAACACGCGGCGTTTTCATGGGATCAGACATTGAAAATGAAAGCTTTGAAAAACAAATTGCTTTTAATATTATCCCTCAAGTTGGAGATATTGATGAAAAAACTGGTCAAAGTGATGAAGAAACAAAAATTGAACAAGAGGCCCAAAAGCTTTTAGAAAAAGATTTCCCCATCAGCATGACTTGTGTCAGAGTCCCCGTATTTATTGGTCATTGTGCATCCTTGAATATTGAATTTGAAGATGACCTGACAGCCACGCTTGTTAGAAACACACTCAAAAAATCACCAGGAATTTTGGTTGTAGACAAACCTCAAGAAGATGGGGGATACGTAACTCCTCAAGAGGTTGCCGGAGAAAATGAAGTCTTTATCAGCAGAGTCCGCAAAGACCCTTATCACCCAAACACACTCAACTTATGGGTTTTAACGGATAACTTAAGAAAAGGCGCTGCTCTTAACGCATATCAAATTTTAGAGCGCATTTATCAAGAGCACTTTGCATCTTAATATATAAAAGGATCCGGAATGACACTTTATTTTGTAAAAGCCTGGCTAATTGGAATTGCCATTGCGGCCCCTGTTGGACCCGTTGGCCTTCTTTGCATTAGAAAGACGCTGGAACTTGGTTTTTTAGGGGCTCTTTGCGTTGGCCTTGGAGCGGCTCTTGCTGACAGTATTTATGGCCTGATTGCAGCAACTGGAATAACAGCAATATCTGGATTTTTGATACAGCAAACAAGCTCTATTAAGGTCATAGGAGGCCTATTTTTAATATATCTTGCCTACAAAGAGGCTGTAAAGAAAATATCAGGGACAGAAGTTGATTCTTCAAGTAAAGCATTAAAATTAATCACAGAAGTCTTCTTCTTAACGCTTATGAATCCATTAACCATTTTAAGCTTTATGGGCGTATTTGCCACTATTGGCGCAAAAAGCATCAACTTTATTGAGTCTTTTGTTATTGTTTTTGGAATTTTCTTGGGGTCAATGACTTGGTGGATGATACTTGGTGCCTCAGTGATAAAAATCAAGCATCAACTCCCTCCAATATGGATTCGCCGCATACGATATCTATCTGTACTTATTTTAGGAGGCTTTGGCTTACTAACGATTCTTGCAGGATTACTGTTTTAGTGACATAATTAAATATGAATTCAATAAAATTAAAAAGGTTTAAAAAATGACAGTTATCACACGATTTGCCCCCTCTCCTACTGGATATCTCCATATTGGAGGTGCACGTACAGCGCTTTTTAATTGGCTCTACACCAAACATATGAACGGAAAGTTTTATCTTCGCATCGAAGATACTGACCGTGAAAGATCAACTTCAGAAGCTGTTGATGCTATTTATGCAGGCCTTAAATGGATGGGACTTGAATGGGATGGTGAGCCAGTCATGCAATTTGCAAGAGCAGATCGTCACAGAGAAGTTGCTTATGACCTTTTAGCTCAAGGAAAAGCATACAAATGCTATTGCACACAAGAAGAATTAGAAGCCATGAAAGCCCAAGCTTTGGAGCGAGGTGTCAGCCCAAGATATAATGGTTTTTGGAGAGATAAAAACCCAAAAGAAGCCCCAAAAGACACCCCTTTTGTGGTGCGCATCAAATCAGATAAAGATGGTGAAACTATTGTTGATGATCTTGTTCAAGGAGAAGTTCGCGTCTTTAATAAACACCTTGATGATATGGTCCTTTTGCGCAGCGATGGCAATCCAACATATATGCTCTCTGTTGTGGTAGACGATCATGATATGGGGATTACACACGTCATCAGAGGCGATGACCACCTGACCAACACATTCCGTCAAATTCAAATCTATAAGGCCTGTGGGTGGGAAATACCGACCTTCTCACACATCCCTCTTATTCATGGAGATGATGGCGCAAAGCTTTCCAAACGCCATGGAGCCTTGGGGGTTGAGGCCTATAAAGATATGGGGTATTTACCAGAAGCCATGCGTAATTATTTAATGCGCCTTGGATGGAGCCATGGAAATGATGAGATCATATCAACCCAGCAAGCCATCCAGTGGTTTGATGTAAAAGACATCGGAAGATCCCCCTCACGTCTTGATTTTGCAAAACTTGATAATGTCAATGGGCACTATATCAGAGAAGCAGATGATGCAAGACTTACAAAAGATGTTCTTGAATTCATCAAAAAAGATGTGACCGATCTTCAAAAAACATGGATTTTAAATGGCATGCCTGGCCTTAAACAACGAGCAAAAACCCTTATTGAGCTTGCAGATGGAGCTTCTTTTTATGCACATAGCGGACCTATTGCCCCAGCAAATGATAAAGCAAAGGCCGTGCTTACTGATGATGCAATTGCTCTTTCAAAACAAATGGTCGAATTTATGCTCTCAACCAACTTATGGGACAAGCCTTCAGAACTTGAACTTGCCGTTAAATCCCACGCTGAATCACTAGGACTTAAAATGGGCGCTTTCGCACAATGCCTTCGCGTCTTGCTCAGCGGAAGAACAGTATCTCCGGGATTATTTGAAATAATTACAGTTCTTGGAAAAGATGAAGTAAAAGCAAGGGTTGGAATTTAAAATATCCCTTGATTTTTAATATAAAAACCATTATATGTTTTGTATTATTAATCAAGGGAGAAAAACATGAGAAAACATATTCTTGCAATCGTATTAGGACAAATATTTCTTTCAAATTCACTATTTTCAATGGACCATATGAACGCAGAAACTCAAGAAATATCAATTTCTGGATTCACACCAAAAGAATTTGATAAAATTGAAGAACGCTTTCACAAAGGCGAAAGAAGAGAAACTTTAAATATTCTGACACAGTTTTTCAAGAAAGGAAATGTATACAGCATCCCCTATCTGAAGGAATTGTCTGATCTAATAGAAGACTCAGAATTAAAAACCTTGATTGCATCTTACACACCAACATCACATTCAAGACGCAATTTCGAGAGTATGAAACTTTTGCATGATCCCACCACTCCCAGTCGCAAAAAAATAACAACCTACCAAAAAATCAGCAATCATGAAAAAAATTTTGAAGAAGTTCTTGCTCACTATGGAAATGCTAAATATCTAGAAAAAATGGCGGTGCATGCCCTTGTCGGAAAAAATTACGATGATGCTGTTTTATGGCAAGAATGTTTAGATTTCTCCCTATCAATAGCCCCAATCGAAGGATTTAATTTTGGAATTTTTTATTGGAATATGTATACAGCCTATAAAAAAACTAACAACCCAAAGGCAGAAGGAGCGCTTTATAAGGCGGCATCCTTTGATCAAGAGGATGCCCTTAGAGAACTTCTACTCCCTCGAATTATGTCAAAAGATCAAGACTTGAGTCATCCATTTTTCAGATCAAGCCATTTCTTAAAAACAAAATTTCCGAACCTTGTCGCCGTTTCAAAGATTAAATTTGCGGAGACTCCAGAACAATATCAAGAAGGAGTTGATGAGTTATCTCAAGTCTGTGACACAGAAGAGAAAGCTAACTATTATTTTTTATTAGGAAACGAATTTTTTGAAAAAGAGGATATGGAAAAAGCAGCATACTTCATACAAGAAGCAGCAAAATACATAAATCATTTAGAACCAGAATACAAACTAGGTCTTGCCCAATATATGCATCAAGAAAACTTTAACTTACAACGAAATGATGATTTTATTTTTCAAATTTTAACTCAAATCGAAAATGATTTACCCGACAATCATTTGTTAAATCTTCTTTTCGGTATGATGCACACAAAAGGCTTTGGCACCCCTGTGAACTATGAAAAAGCTTATCAGTATTATTCAAAATCTCTTAATGAGGAAGGATTTTGCGATAATAATGACCCTGAAACCAGTAATACGATCATGGCACATTTGGCAACCCTGTACCAAAAGGGACAAGGAGTGCCTCAGGATTTCGAGCGTGCAATTTCTTTGATGGAAAAAGCCATTGAAAATGGGGGGCCTAGCTTTATCTCATATAATCGTGCTATTATGTGGTACGAGGGGCATGCCCATGAAAGAAACATCTCAAAAGCCATCAGATTAGCCCTTCCTTTTGCGCTAGAAGATCAGCCTGAAGCCCAATCTTTATTAGGACTTTTATATCAAGAATTAGGAGATAGCAAAAGGTCACTTCAATGGTTTCATATGGCAGATCAACATGGAGATTTAGATGCACGCTATCACTTAATTATAGACTCCATAGGAAAATCTGATTCAGAATTCCCTGATGTTGTATCATCGTTATATCAAAACATAAAAAATGGTCATGATCAATCTAGATTTCTGCTTGGACATATTTTATTTTGGGGCCACGAAGACCTAGATGTGGAAAGAAATTTTCAAGAATCAAGAAGAATTATGAGACCTCTTTATACGCACATACAATATAAAAGTTATGCAATAGAATTTGTCAAAATGATAGAACTTATTCAAGAAACACAAAAAAAAACAAATAAAGATTCAAAAAAAATAAAGCGCGAACATCAATCACTTTCAATTAAAAATATAGATAATGGAGAAGAAAAAACACAACGATCTTCACAAGCTTTAACAGAAAAACAAAGAGAAACTCTAGCATATTTCGCACAAAAACGCTCTCCTATGAAAAAAGAAGAATTTTCAGATTTTCTAAAAACTATTCAAAGTTTAAGCCCTTTATCAGGAACTAGATTAAACGATACAAAATCAGGATCTATACTTTTTACTGAAGATGAAACAATAGGATGGCATCGTCCTCATAAATATGGCAACCAATTACCAAATGCGACAACCGCTCAAGTAAGAAAGATGTCAACTCAATTATTAAACCGCAATGGTGGTTGATCTTCAACAAATTTAAAAAATAAGAGATGACCTGAGTAAAATCGGCATCTCTTATTTTTTCTAACAAGTATCTGAGTTTAAACTTAAATTAACCTTTACATGATATGCTCCTGAAGTATAAGTTCATGAATAAAGGTAGTTACAAATGAAGAAAAGAGTAATTTTATTTTCAATACTTGCAAATTTGAATGTTTACGGGCAAATAACCGCCCCTGAACCCAAACAAAACCCTGTTTTTTTAGGAAACGAAAGTCCTGAAGCTTTAGCTCAAAAACTAACAGGCATAGGGAAATATTTTTCATGTAAATTTACCTTTTCACAAAAAATCAACTTTTTAGGGGTACAAAAAGAATGCGAAAACAGTAATCTTTTATTTGAAGACGCCTGGTCACCGCTTAATACATTTGTTGGCTATAAAAATCTTAATGATCCTCAAGATTTAAAGCGTATATATCAAGCTGTTTCACTGCGTGGTTTTCAACAAGAAAAAATGGATGAGTTGAAACAAAAATATAGAGCTGCTGGTATTAATCTTAACATGACTACTCAATTTTTTAATCGATATATTGCTTTTCCTCTAAAAGTTAACTCTAAAACATGGAAAGATTCACCCCCTGCTACCACAAAAAAATATATTATAGGATCTAAATATTGCATGGGAAAAGGGTCTTGTGATACACAGATTGGCTTTTTTAAACGCCTTCAACGATGCAACATTCAAGAAACAATTTTGGAAGATAGATATGACTTACAAGGCTGTTTTCAAAAAGCTATTGCTTCAGAATGGGTCAGGAAACTTATCCCGGCTAATATATCAAATACTTTCAATCCAGACCATGGTCACAATGGGAATGAAGAAACAAGAGAAACAATTGTATGGGCATTTTTGCTCACAGAGCTTTTAAAAAGGAATGGCCATTGAAACCTGGCCATCTTTTCATATTCAACCTGCGCGTTGAGGCTGGGCAAAAACCACAAGATCTCTTGGAGTATATAAAGGTTTATCACAACATCCTTTTCTCTTTTGTGAGCATTCTCTGAGCGCGCTCTTAAAGCATGTTTTTCTGATTTCCCATTCTTGATTAAAAAGTCGCTTAAATTCCATAGAAGTAAAAGGGCTTGCGTTCATTTGCCTTAAAAGATGAATATTCTTTGAGTCTGGGGCCTGAATATTCTCCTTGCATTCTCTTGATCCTTTTTCACTACCAAGCGCCATAACACAAGCGCTATGAGTTATTTCAAGCCTGTCTATCAAAAGTCCACGCTTCTTTTTTTTCAAATCGTCAAGCTCTGTCTTTTGAGATTGTATAAGTTGGCTCAGTTTATTTTTACCTTCTTGATCCATTCTTTCTTCATTTGAAGCTGCCTCTTGATCAGTCTGCGGGACATAAATTCCAAGCTCTTTCTCCATGTCATCAAGCATTTGATTTGCTGTCTTACTTCTTAACCCTTCATTCATCAATAAAGCCTGGCTAACAAGCTTAATCTGATCGTCAACTGTTTGTATGCTTTTTGAAGTCAATACACTTGCTGATCGAATATCTATGCCAATAAAAGGGAAAGAAGAGTTGCTATTAGATTCCGGATTTCTAGATTTTCCAGAGCCAAAAATCGTTCCATAAAACACGAGTACTAAAATTAAAAATTTCATTTTTATATAATCCTTCATCTTGATTTTCCACTTGATTATATTTATAAAAAATTAAGAAAATCTTAAAAATAGGCATTTATTTTTATATTTTTATACATAATCATTGCCTATTTTTCAAAACAGTAGTATGTAAGAATATTAGTTAATAAACAAAAATAGGGTTATTATGCAACAATCTTCTCATCTTTATCGCACACACACATGTGGCCAATTGAGGGCAACAAACGCTGGAACAAATACAAAAATTTCTGGCTGGGTCCACAGAATCAGGGATCACGGAGGACTTTTGTTTATTGATCTTCGAGATCATTATGGTCTTACGCAGTGTGTTTTTGATGTGGACACAGATGCTTTTAAAGTTGCTGAAAAACTTCGCGTTGAAAGCGTGATCACAATTGAAGGAAAAGTGGTTAAAAGATCAGATGAAACCGTGAATTCAAAAATGGATACGGGTGAAATTGAAATTATGGCTTCAAAAATCGACATCATTTCAACAGCAGACGTTTTACCAATTACAATTAATTCATCATCCGAATTTCCAGAAGAAACACGTCTTCGTTACAGGTTTTTGGATTTGCGCCGTGAAAAAACCCACGCCAACATTGTTTTGCGTTCACAAGTCATTTCGAGTATTAGAGCACGTATGATCGAGCAAGGGTTTATGGAGTTTCAAACACCCATTTTAACCTCTTCTTCCCCAGAAGGCGCACGTGATTATTTGGTTCCAAGCCGTATCCACCCTGGCTGTTTTTATGCGCTTCCACAAGCACCACAGCAATTTAAACAATTGTTGATGGTTTCAGGTTTTGATCGCTATTTCCAAATCGCCCCTTGTTTTAGAGATGAAGATGGAAGAGCAGATCGTTCTCCTGGAGAATTCTATCAGCTGGATTTTGAAATGTCATTCGTGACACAAGAAGACGTTTTTGCCGCTATTGAGCCTGTCTTACACGGTGTATTTAATGAATTTGGAAAAGGAAGACAAGTTTCAGCTTACCCGTTTGTGCGCATCCCTTATGATGAAGCCATGCTTAAATATGGATCAGACAAACCTGATCTTCGCAATCCTTTAATTATCCATGATGTTTGCGATGTGTTTAAAGGCTCTGGATTTAGCGTATTTTCCAACGCGATTGAAAATGATAAAAATGTTGTCAGGGCCATACCAGCTCCTAAAACATCGTCTCTTCCACGCAGTTTCTTTGATAAACTCAATGATTGGGCAAGAGAACAAGGCGCTCCTGGACTTGGATACATCACTTTCAACCAAGACGGCACAGCAAAAGGCCCTATTGCCAAATTCTTAGATGAAGACAGGCTTGCTTTACTGAAAAAGACATGTTCCCTTGAAAATGAAGACAGCGTGTTTTTTGTTTGCGGAAAACCAGATTCTGCTGCAAAACTTGCAGGAAATGCGCGCAAGAAAATTGCAGAAGATCTCGATTTAATTGAAAAAGATATTTTCAAATTCTGCTGGATTGTTGATTTCCCAATGTATGAAAGAAATGAAGATACAAATCAGATTGAATTCTCTCACAACCCTTTTTCCATGCCACAAGGCGGTTTGAATGCGTTAAATACCATGGATCCTTTGGATATCAAGGCTTATCAATACGATATCGTTTGCAACGGAATAGAGCTCTCTAGCGGCGCTATAAGAAATCACCTACCAGAAGTCATGTACAAGGCTTTCGCTATTGCAGGGTACCCAGAATCCGAAGTAGAGGCACGTTTTGGAGGTCTGCTGAATGCCTTTAAATTTGGAGCTCCTCCTCATGGTGGGTCAGCTCCTGGAATTGACCGTATTGTCATGTTGTTGGCAGATGAGCCAAATATCAGAGAAGTGATTGCATTCCCAATGAACCAACAAGCTCAGGATTTACTGATGCAAGCACCAGCAGCCATTACGCCAGAGCGATTGAAAGAATTGCATATCAAACTTGATGTAAAACCTGAACCAAATAAGAAAAATGGGTAAAATTTAGTGAAAGATCCAAAAATCGCCTTCATTGCTGCTTCAAATGACTTTGCACAGATGTCTAAAAAACAGCTGGAGTATGTTTATGAGTCAACACAGCCAGAAAAAGCAGATATCATCATTTCTCTTGGCGGTGATGGATTTATGCTTCGGGCACTTCGAAGATATGTTGATCTTAAAACCCCAATTTATGGAATGAATCGCGGAACAATTGGGTTTTTAATGAACAGATATCAAGAGTTAAACTTGATTGAGAGAATAACATCTGCAAAACTTGTAAAACTGCATCCTTTAACCATGATCGTTAAGCAAAAGTCAGGCGAAGTCTACAGCGCAAGCGCTATTAATGAAATATCTCTTCTTAGAGCTTCCCACCAAGCAGCCCGCCTTAGCATTGAAATTGACAATGTGAAACGTGTGGATGAATTGATTGCTGATGGTGTTTTAGTTGCAACACCTGCAGGAAGCACTGCCTATAACTTATCAGCCCATGGCCCTATTGTCCCCTTGGGGTCAGGCCTTCTGGCTCTTACTCCTATCAGCCCATTCAGGCCACGTCATTGGAAAGGCGCTCTCTTGCCATCATCCATGAAATTTATAATTGAAAATTTGGACCCGAGAAAACGTCCGATCAATGCCTTTGCGGATGATCAAGAGGTACGCAATGCCGTACGTATTGAAATCTTTGAAGATGAAAGCATTACGCATCAAGTTTTGTTTGATTCAGACCATCATTTAGAAGAACGTATATTAAGGGAGCAGTTTATAGCCTGATGTTAAATATTCCAACACTTATCACTCTTTTTCGAATCTTCTCCATCCCTTTTGTGATGATCTTTGTTTACTTTGATTTTTGGGTTGGCGATTATATTGCAGCATTCCTTTTTGGTATTGCATGTTTTAGTGATTACCTTGATGGGCATTTTGCAAGAACTATGAATCAAATTAGCCCGATTGGAACATTCCTTGACCCGATTGCCGATAAACTTTTAATTACTGCAACACTTTTAATCTTAATTGCCATTGGCCGAATTGACGGATATTCTTTATTACCAGCAACAATGATTATCATGCGTGAAATTTTTGTAGCAGGCCTTAGGGAATATCTTTCAACAGTTAAAATCAGCGTGCGCGTATCTTATCTTGCAAAGTGGAAAACAGCTGTTCAAATGGGCGCACTCACTTGTCTTATCTTGAATTCTACAACTTTTTTTGGGCTTGATATGGAAGAAATCGGATTATTTCTTTTGTGGTTTTCTGCCGGCCTTACTTCCCTTACCGCTTATAATTATTGGAATGCCACAGTTAAAAATATGTCGTTTTCAGAAAAATTCTAAAGGAGCATTTCATGATCTCAATTGGCAGTGATCACGCAGGTTTTGATCTTAAAACCACTCTTTTAAATACACCTCATTTCCCGTTTATAGACGAAGGTCCTTTTACACAAGAATCAGTTGATTATCCCGATTATGCAAAACTTGTATGCAGCCGTATTTTAGAAGAAAAGGCTCAATTTGGTGTTTTGATTTGCTCAAGCGGAATTGGGATGTCCATTGCTGCAAACAAGTTCCCCAAAATAAGAGCTGCTCTTTGCGCAGGACAAGAACAAGCAAAGCTTGCAAGAGCCCATAACAATGCCAATATCCTTGTTCTTGGGGCCAAATTCATATCACCTTTTGATGCAATAGAGTGCTTGAAAATCTTTTTATCGACACCTTTTGATGGCGATCGTCACCAAAGACGTGTCGATAAATGTGAAATACCTATCTCCTAATTCCCTACTTCTTTTGTAAAGACTGAGACTGAATTTGATCTCGTTTTACTTCTGCAACAATCTGAGTAATATCTAACTCACCTGAAGTTTGAAAAGGCTGATTTAGATTTCCAGAAGCATCCCGATGTTTTAACGCATCCCATTTAATCCACATATCTTTAATTGTTTTATCTAACTCTTGAGCAACTTCTGGTAAAAGTCTTTGAACATCTTCCCATCCAAACAAAGAAGTTGTAATACTTGTGCGATCAAACAAAGCCGCTAAATCTAGATTACTTGAGTCTTGTTGACCATATTTAGTCCCCTTAATTAAACCATAACGCAAAAATAACAACCTTTTAAATGATACTTCAAAATTTGGATTTTTAAAATTAACTCTGTCATTTGCATGCTTAATTAGACTATTAGCTCCTCCAAGAGCTCCTCCAGAGACTCCTCCTACCACTGCTCCGGCTGTTCCAGAAATAGCAGCCCCTATGGCAACGCCAGCAACAGCTCCTTCTACCGTAGAGCCCACGCCCATAGTCGATGCCACAGCCACTTGCGTAGCATATTCTAAAGGGGTTATTCCTAAACCATCCATCGCGCGTCTTGCATCGGCAATATGCCTTAAAATAAGATGAGCAACAAAACTTTTCACATTTTCAAGTCTTGACTTTCTCCAGCATATATTTGTCATTGATGAATACATCTGACTCTTACCATCGCCATTTTCTATAAGATTATTATTCCAATCATTTGGCTGGGCACTGTTTACATTTACAAATAAACCTCTGTAGTAGCTTCTAGCCAAATCAGATGTACACTGCAAATGGTTTGATATTAATATATTTCCAACTATTTTTCGGTCTGCATATACAAAAGAACTGGATCCTAAGGCCACCAGTAACATCACTATTTTCTTCATTTTGAGACTCCATCGGTTACCTGTTTCTGTTTCATTGTCTTTTTAACTTCACCTGTTTTTAATTTTTTGAAAATTTCATCAATCAACTTCGGCGTACATGATAAACCCGTGCTTGCACGAATTGGCGTCCAAGTGTCTGAAGGTTTATGGGTGCGAGGAACGTTATACATAGATGCTTGATTATCAAACAAAACACTTTCATCTTGTATACGGTAAAAATTACGATCATCGGAAAAAGATATCTTTGACCCATGTATTCGCGTCAAACATTCAATGGTACGATCTCTATCTATAGGGATTTCAAACTTTATTTCTTGAGTAATATGATCTAGTGCTTCTTCAAATTTGGAAATGGTTGTTGGAATTGATGCTCGGTAAAGCTCAAACTTTTTACGTATTAATTTTCTCAGGACAACCAGTTTTTTTGAAAAACTATAATATTCAGGCTGAAAACGAAAAAGTCCACCACCTACAGTTCCGTATAGAGTAAAATTATTCCCAGTATTGCGCTGCATTTGAGACATAAGCCACCCTTCCATCCATCCATTAAGAACATCAGAGGTCATTTTGGAAGTAAACGCTGGCTCTCCAGATCGAATACATGTAACCACAGGATTGTGCCATGATATTGCCGTTCCCCATCTGGATAAAAAAACTCCTCCATACCCATATCCATAACGAGACAACCTCAAACAAGGTATTGACCACAAACGTGTTCCTCTTTTTCTCTCTTCTTCCATACTCTTTGCGGCTATTGTTCCTTCAGGGGAAGGCGAATCACCTTCTGCCCACGAACTTTGATGAATGCATAAAACCAACAAATATATAAAAATAAATTTCATCGTAAAATCCTCTTTTTTTTGAATTACTTTAAATTTTAATATAAATACATTAATGAAGATTTAATTTGCCTTAAAAATAACATCTTGAAAAATTCATCATCCTGAACTAATATTGGCAAAGTTAAGTCAAATAAACATATGGCATGTATTAATTTTGAAAACTCTTTTAATCTTATTCTTGGTTTTTAAAACCTTACATTTAGAAAGTATGGAGGATTCCACACCTTCGGTCTTGGTTGTTGATTTTACACAGCTTAGACTAGATAGAGCTCTTATGTTTAATGCGTTTGAATCTCAGCAATTTGAAAAATCTATCGAACTATTTCAAAAAATTGCATGTGAGAGGCAAGAAAATATTGATATTTGTGAAAAAATAGGCAATGTGGATGAAAGCTTTTTCACTCTTCACCATAATGAAAATGTTCAAGATTATATTATTGGAGCCTCATCTGCTTTTAGAGTTGGCACGAATACAAAAATATTATCACACTTTGAAGATACAATTACGTACTCAAAATTTATTCTTGAAAAACCAGAATCTACTTTTGATGAAGTCGTTTATAAAAATATTGTTTTTCAATATGCTATGAGCCAGACGATACTTTTCAATCAAGATCATACATATCTTCCAGATTTTCAAAACTATCTTGACCACCTACTTTTGCAAAGCCAGGATCCTGTTGATTTTATGAAATGTGTTCATATTTATACAGGCCTTCAAGATTATGCAAAAATTTTAATATTGGATCAAAAAATAAGACAGCTTTGCCCTGGACTCAATAGCATTCTTGCACAAAGCTTTCATCATCAACAATCTTTCATGGAAAGTATTGCTCTATCATTTTTTCCTCAATCAGTTCAAAAACTTCGTGAAGAGAGATTGAAAATCAAAACTCTTCGCCTTTTTGAAGCACTCACCCCAGCCCAAAAATTAGCAAAAATTGAAACATTGAGATTAAACGCCAAAATGTTGTTTGAAGGAAAGCAATATTTATCAGCTTTTCAAAATTTTCAAGAGCTTCATACGGCTCGAGAATTTTATTGCGAACACGAGCAAAATATACCTGAATCTTTAAACTTGAACTTTCTTCAAAACACACATAAAGAACTCATTGATGCATACACTTGCGCCTTGGTGATTGGGCACTATTCCTTCATTCAAACAACAGCAAGAAAAACCATTGATACAGAATCTTTTACATTACCTGAGAAAAAAGCACTACTTCACCGATTCGCAATCAGCACATTAATAATCGGCAATATAGATCAAACTTTAGATCTGGTGGCAGAAATTCTTGAAAATCATTCCTTGCGTGATTTAATTGTATGCAATTACTTATATATTGGCCTTGGGAGCAAGTATAATGAAAATATCAAAGAAATTGAGGCATTAATCAAGGATGAAATGCACAAAATCAAACTGGATGAAGCTATTTCAATCATCAAAGAAACAAATTTCTTCAAAGAAATAATCACTGAAAAATTTCGAGAAAATAATCATAAAACATCCAATACTTTCAAAATGGTCAGTGCATTTTATATGTATACAAAGTCACTCAAACTTGATCATGGTGTTATAAATATAGAAAAAATATGGACCATGGCGTTTAATAGACAAAAGGCTTACACTTGCTTTCAAAATGAAAATTTTCAAGAAACTATCAATCTTTTGAATCAATCCTTGCCTATTCTTAAAGGAATTAAACGCAATATGCATATCCCCAAAGAAGAGGGTATTGATGATTTTTTAGAAAAACTAAAATTGTTAATTCATGAAGATGAACGCATTTTACAAATAGCCATCAATAGCTGCTCTTTTGTAGAGTGGAGCGATAGTGAAGAATCTGTTAAAGCTTCTTCCAACAAAAAAAAGAAGAAAAAATGGAAAAAGAAGAAAAAAGTTCAGGAAGAAAGTCCTATAATTGAGCCCTCTCCAACAATTAGCATGACTGAAAAAGCACCTCAAATTGAAATCCCTTTAAAAGATTTAGAAGCACTATCCATTTCTCAAGAACCACAAGAAAAAAAGAAGCGAACACGGACAAAACCTAAAAAAACAAAAGAAGAAAGAGAGCAAGCAAGAGCACAAAGAGAATCTGAATTAAAAGAGGCTGCTATTTCTATTGAAGAAATTGCATCTATCAGTTCGGATGATGAGGATGATGGCATTATCATTATCACGACCCCTGCGCATAACCTAAACAAAGAAGAGTTTGATCAAAAATCATCCACAGCACTTTCCTTGTTTTTTGCTCAAGAGTACGATGAAGCAGCCATATTATTCAATTATATCATGGATTCATCCCTACCTAATGCCGCCTATACACAAAGAAAGTCATTACGACCATATTATGCAATTTCCAACTTATATTCTAAACATAAAGAGAAGTTTTTCTCAGAAGAAAAATTCTTCAGCCCTTTTGAACATAAAGCCCTTGCCGAAATTTTCGAGAGAATTTCTTTTAACTATACACACAAAGATGACTATTATACATGGAAAGAATGTTTGTTTATGGCTGGAAGATCGTATGTGAATGCAGCTCAAAGCTCTGTAGCGCAACATTATCAAGTATCACACTACCTTACGGCTTCTCGCTTTTTCACAAGTATTCAAGATGTTTCCAATGCAAGCAAAGGATATTTTTCTGCAGCTGAAACAATTGATATAAGCCTTGCAAAAAATCAAAATGAAGCGATCTATAAAACATGTTTAAGGCGTGATTTGTATCTTAGAGCACAAGCAGGGTTTGTATATTGCCATGATCAAGAATATCTTGAAAAAATCACTCCTATATTGGACATTGAATTTTCATCAAATCCTGTTGCAGGTTTTTTAGAACAAAACAAAGTTAATGCGGCCAAAAAACGTAGATACAACGAACTTGATTTTGAGCTTGTTCGGGAAAAAATTGAACAAGATGAACGAAAAGAAAGAGAAACTTTCATAAAACGATTGCGCGAAGAAGAAGAAAAAGATACTGCTATGGTGAATGGTTGATTTCTCATCTTTTTTATAATATAAAAAGTAATAGAGGATAAATATAATGATATATTCTTTGATGAATGGCCTGGGAAATACCTTTTGGGTATTTGATGCCAGAATAAAACCTTTTGATATTAATCTTTTAAATGATGTTACTTGTGATCAAATTTTGGTCATAGAGCCCTCCCCTGTTGCTGATTGCTTTATGCGCGTTTTCAATCGTGATAAGTCTGAGGCTCCTGCTTGTGGAAATGGAACACGTTGTATCAGCTTGTTTTTAGGAGAAAAATCAAACATCATTCAAACATCTAACCGCATCTTATCCACCATAAACCATGAAAATGGACTTGTTAGCGTGAATATGGGAAAACCGTTAGATGCTTGTTATGGTTTTGGATGGAAGCAAAGTGTTGTAATCAATCAAGATATAGAAGGATGCGTCCTTGACGTTGGCAACCCTCATTTCATTTGCTTAAATATAGAACCAAACGAAGAAATTGGAAAAATGATCCAAAACCACTCTCTATTTAAAAATAAAATCAATGTTGATTTTGTTGAAATTCAAGACAAATTAAATATAACTCTTAAAACCTTCGAAAGAGGGGTTGGTTTTACAAAAGCATGCGGAACAGGGGCTTGCGCAAGCACATTTTCACTTTATAGCTTAGGACTTATAGAAAATAGCATACGTGTGAATATGGATATTGGACATCTTAATATAACAATCAATAGCAACAATGAAATTATCATGTGCGGTGATGCTCAGTTTGACTTTTAAAAAAGATCTGTTATAGTCTTAACGCTATATAGTATAATTATGAATCTGACTAAGAGGACTATAAATGAAGGCCATATTGACAGCACTATTTACAACTTTATCTATGTTATGTTACAGCCATTTGAATTTCGCATCAGAAACGCTATCCGTAAAGGCAGCATTTCGCTTAGAAGCACCTCTTTATACTATGAAAGATGGGAAACTTTCTGGAATAGACGCCGATATTTCCGCACTTTTATTTTCAAAAGAAGCAAACATACACCTTGTATATGGAACACCTACAACTTGGGCAGAAGCTGTTGAATCTGTGAAAAATGGGGTCAATAACGTCGTTGCAGGCGCAACAGAAACTGAAGAAAGAAAAGCTTGGGCAATTTTTAGCGCTCCATACAGAAGCGAAGAGCATGTTGTTTTGATTTCCAAAGATCAAGAAGCAAATTTTGATACAGCATCCAAATTTTTTGAATATGTAAAAGCAAAGAAACTATCAGTTCAAATTCTCAAAGGCGTTGCATATAATTCAGATGAAATTAACATGAAAATTAAAAATCCTGATGGTATTGTGTTTGTTGAGCATCACGACAACAGTTCTATCATCAACGCAGTTGCTTCTGATCAAAACAAAGTAGGGATCGTTAATAGTTTAGTATACAGTTCTTTGAAAAAAGATGAACTTTTAAAAACTGTTAGCATTGGCGCATCTAAGCCACAACATTTCATGTTCAAAAAAACACCTGAAAATGAAGCGATTGTTATTCGCCTAAACGCGCAAATTAAAGCTCTTTCAGAAAAAATTAAACAAATTCTTGCAAAGTAACAATTTATACAAAAATCGATCTGAAATCTTTTTTACTTTCAGGTCAGTTTTTTATTTCTCATTCCAAAGGAAAATGAATGTTTAGTAAACTTGAAGGGCTGATTTGGATGGATGGATCTTTTGTTCCATGTGAAGAAGCAAATATACACCTTGTCACTCATGGATTTCACTATGGAACAGGGGTTTTTGAAGGTATCAGATCATATGATGGGATTATTTTTAAAGCCTTGAAGCATTTTGATCGTTTAAAAAAATCAGCAAATTTATTACATTTTAATATTGCTCAATCCTGTGATGAAATGATTGACATCACTCAAACTCTTTTGCAAAAAAATAATACTCCCAATGCTTATATACGTCCAATTGCTTGGTGTGGAACGAATTCTATGAAGATTTCATCTTTGGAAATGGATGTCCACCTTGCAATTGCCGCATGGAGCTGGACGGAACCCGTCAATAAAAAAATGCGTCTTGCTGTGTCATCTTGGAGGAGACCTGACCCCAGAAGCGCTCCTGTGCAGGCCAAAGCAACGGGAATGTATACACTTTCATCAATTGCCAAAAGTGATGCGCAGCTTAAAGGATTTGATGATGCACTTATGCTGGACTGCTGCGACCACATTGCAGAATCAACAGTATCAAACGTCTTCTTTGTGGAAAATGACACCCTTTACACACCCATTGCGGCATCTTTTTTAAATGGAATCACACGACAAACAATCATACAAATTGCCAAAAAAATAGGAATTAATGCTGTTGAGACAACCCTTAAATTATCAGATCTAGACTCTAAAACAGAAGCATTCTTAACAGGAACTGCTATTGAAATTCAACCTATTGAATCTATTGCCCATGAAAATAATACATGGAATTTTAAAACTGACACTTTAACAAAAATTATCAAGAAAGAATTTGAAAAAATGACAAGAGGCGATCATTCGTAATTTTACTTCTCCTGATTGTTTGAAATATTTTATAGATCATCTTTGCATTCCTGCTGGATTTAAAAACGTAACCAATATTACCCCTGAACCAGAAAGCATGGATTATCAAGGATTTCGTTTGAATATTAACGAAATAAAAATAATATTCCGCCAGGCCAAAATTACTCCAAAAAAAGAGGGGCTTTTTGTTACTTTATGGCAACGGAAATCACCCAAACTTCCCATTGAACCTTTTAGTGAACATGAGGCAGATTTTTCCATTATTTATGTATCGAATGGCACTCATCAAGGATACTTCATTTTTAATTCATCGATTCTTGTTGCTAAAAATATTTTTTCAAAAAATGAAAACTCTGGAAAGTTAGGATTTAGAGTCTATCCACCATGGAGCTCACCTTCTTCCACTCAAGGTATAACAACTCAAAAATGGCAGACAAATTATTTTGTATATTTAGAACAAAATATTGAAAAATTTAAATCTTTATTTGAAAAATAATCTGACTTCACAACTTTAAAAAATTTTGTTAGTATCAACATCGCAAAAGTAAAAGGAATGAAAATGCTCGACGACTGGATTATTGGAATAAGAAACGATTTTCTAACAGATTTTTTTAAAATTATCATCCACCTTAGCAATGACTATCTTTATATTACAATTATGGCATTTGGATATTGGATGCGACCACGTAACTATCTTTTTACTTCTTTAGCTTTTATTTGCCCTTCAGCTTCAATTATGAGTTTTTTATTTAAGAATATTTTTCAAATTCCAAGACCAGATCTGGACTTACATCTGGTTTTAACTCAAGATCCTTTTTCGTTCCCAAGCAGCCATGTATTGGTTGCTACTGTTTTTTGGGGAACTATTTTTCTTCATTCTTCTCGTTTTAGATTTTTATATTTTATTCCCATTTTTTTAATAGCCCTTGCAAGAGTTTATGCAGGTGTACACAGCACATTGGACGTTGGATGGGGGGTTTTGATTGGGGCATTGATCGCATATAGTTATTATATGCGCCCCTTGAATCCTATACATCAGAAAATCTCGATTGTTTTTTTATGCATGCTTTATGCTATTGTTTCAATTGACCTCATGTGGCCCAAAACTGTTTTGGCCTCAATGGGGATTTTGCTTGGATATGGCCTTTCCACATATTGGATTGACAGAAGTCCTTTAAATAAAAACCAAAATTTTAGTTTATTGTTCGTATTTTATTTTAGTTTGGCAATTGTTCTTTTGAAGTCTTTATCGTTTATAGAATTTCCGTATAAAAATTTGGCCTCTGTTATAAAGTATGCAATTTTTATGATGTTTATCTTCATCACCATCCCTGCTTTAGTCAAAAAGGAATAACATGAACATAGTTTCTGGAACCTCTAATCCTGCTCTTTGCTATAAAATTTGTAAAGATTTAAACACGATCCCTTTAAATGTTTCAATTAAGCATTTTTTGGACCGGGAAGTTTTTATTGAAATTCATGAAAACATAGATAATAAAAATATTTTTTTGATCCAATCAACATGTTCTCCAGTTAATGATACTTTGATGGAAATGTTGATGATGGCAGATACTCTTAAACGAAATTTTGCAAAAAACATTACTGCAGTCATCCCTTATTTTGGTTATGCAAGACAGGATCGAAAAATTGACAACAGAAGCTCAATTGGCGCAAAATTGGTCTCGAATTTGCTTGTGTGTTCTGGAATTTCAAGTATTATAACAATTGATTTGCACAGCCCTCAAATTCAAAGTTTTTTTGATATTCCTATTCAAAATATCTCTTCTTTTCCTTTATTCACACAACATATTTTAGAAAAATCCCTCCCCTTCCCTATCATCGTTTCACCAGACATTGGGGGCGTTGCAAGAGCCAGAGCACTTGCAAAATCTTTGTCTTTGGATCTTGCCATTGTTGATAAAAGAAGACTCGAAAATGGATGTTCCCAAGCGCTTCAAGTCATAGGAGACGTTCAAGGCAAGAACTGCATATTAATTGATGATATTATTGATTCTGGTGGCACAATTAACAATGCAAGCGACATCTTACTTGCCCATGGCGCCAAAGATGTCAGAGCTTATGTAACACATGGAGTTTTATCTAAAAATGTGTTTTCAAAATCATCACTTACCAGCCTTACGATTACAGATTCAATCCCACATCCCCCCTCTTCCTCCCTTGAAATTATCTCACTGGCCAAAATCCTTGGAGATGTCATTAAAGAAAGTCAAAAATATGTTTAGCTTAAGCGGGATCAAGGCATTATTCTTCAAGGAAATTATCCAAATTAGAAGAGATAGAATGACTTTTGGAATGATGGTCATCATGCCTATTGTTCAACTTGTTTTATTTGGATTTTCAATAAATAACGACCCTAGAAATTTACCAATTGGACTTTACATTGAAGAAGAAAGCACTTTTTCAAGAAGAATTGTGTCATCACTTGAAAATTCTTCCTATTTTAAAGTTGATCAAAATTTCAATAAACAAAATCAAGGGAAATTAGCTCTTCAGAAAGGAGATATCTCTTTTCTTTTAACCATTAAGAAAGGCTTTGAGAAAAACCTGTTAAGTGGCCAGTCTCCTCAGATATTGATCGAAGCAGACGCCTCTGACCCTGGTGCAATTGGAGGTGCTTTGGGGGCACTTCCAGAACTAATTATACAAGGTATTGAAGATATTTCAAAATATACGCCACTTTTAACAAAACCCATAGATTTGATCATTCATAAAAATTATAACCCCGAAGGAATCACTGCGTATAACATCGTTCCAGGGCTTATAGGGACCATCCTGGCCATGACAATGATCATGATGACATCTATGGCCCTGACACGTGAAACAGAGCGTGGCACGATGGAAAACCTGCTTTCTATGCCCCTTTCTCCTTTTGATATCATGATTGGGAAAATCACACCTTACATCGTAATCGGCTTTGTTCAATTTTTGGTCATTATTTTTGTTGGGAACCTTCTTTTTTCAATCCCCATTAGAGGATCTTTGATTCTTGCTTCTTTTTGTGTCCTCGTTTACATCATTGCCAATTTAATTGTGGGATACGTTTTTTCCACTCTTGCCAAAACACAGCTTCAAGCTATGCAGTTTACTTTTTTCTTCTTTTTACCCTCTATCCTTCTTTCAGGATTTATGTTCCCCTTTTTTGGAATGCCCAAGTGGTCTCAGTATATTGGTGAAATTTTTCCAATCACTCATTTTTTGCGCATCATAAGAGGAATTTTGCTCAAAGGAAACGGTATAGAAATCATCTACAAAGAGCTTTTATCCTTATGTTTTTTCATTTTTTGCACAGGCTTCATCGCCATTAAACGTTTCCGAAAAACCCTTGATTAAAAATGTGTCTTTTATGTAACTACCTGTTGCAAAAATACAATTTATTAACATTTTAACTTGAATAGACTTCAAAATTATTCTAATTGTCCTTAAAAAAAGAATAAGGAACAACTTATGAGTAAATTAAAAACAAGGCTTCTTGGAGCAATTTCAGGAATTTTTCTATTTCAAGGAAGCGTATCTGCAACCAGTCAAGATTTACAAGGTTTAATAGAAGCAATCCAAAGTAATTTTGATACCACTACGATCCCTGTAAGCTACAGCGTACACAAAATATCCGTTAGATCAAAAAATGGTGACTTTGAAAGAAATAAAGCTTTAATACAAAAACTTTTCAGAATTCTAGATCCACAAAATATTTCCACTTTCCATCCTCTTGCAGAAGTAATCTATTATTATTCTAAAGAAAATGGAAGATATGGTACCAAAGATAATGGAGAAAAGGTTCTTAATATACTCAAGGATTCAAAGGTTCCTTATGCAACAAAACTATATTTTTTTAAAAAATTCCCTCTCACATCAAGATCTGCATTCAAAGATATGATTTTTAACACAAGTGATTTTTTACAATACCCTGTCCTGGATAGATTAGATTTAATCAAACTACTTCCAAAAGAAATACAAGAAACTGCGTTCATTGAAAGTTTAGAAAAGAATGCAATTTTTGAAATAGCTTATATTGATCTAAAAATTCAGGCATCAAACCCTCATGAAAAACAACCTTTGCAAAAAATCAACAGAGTGTTAAAACATTTAATAGATCACGAAGACCCCATAAGAAGATGCTTAAACACCGATCAAATCATGGGTTTTTTAAATGAAATAAAATCAATGATATCAGGAGGCTCTACTATATTTGGAGAAGAAATTAGAAATGCTGCTATGACCAACATTGCTCTTTTTGAAGAACATTTTCAAAATCCAACTGCATTGTTTGGAGAATGGGGGAACTTGTGGTCAAAAAAAGCTTTTCATCATGAGGTCATTATTACAGACCATGATGGAAGACCTTTAATATTAGGACGTGTTTTACAACTTGTTTTTGATAGACTATCGCAAATAGAAGATAACTCTAGCTATAAAACTGCTTTTATAAACGCATTAAGCAGCCATGAGGCTTTAAAAGAATGTGGAAATGGTGGATTTTTTGGACTTTTAGAATTTTTAAGCACAAGCATTTCTACAGACCCATCAGAAGAAAGCTTTGAAGAAAGCCATAGGAATCATTTTGTTTGCGTCACACTTCCCAAACTCAAAAAAGATCTAACAACAGATCATTTCGAAGAATCAGATTCTCCAATCATGAATATTCTATTTCAATATTTATCCCAACAAAGAAGACTCTTTTCTCAGGAAGACTATGATGAAAAATTCAATCTTCTTGCTTTTGATCTTGCCGTGAGAGTTTATATGTCTATTTATTTTTCAAATTTTATCACGAATAGAAGTTTATCTTATGCGGAAATTTTAGGTTACTTAGGCTCACTTGAGGGAATCAATATCATAGATTAATCAGGTTATTGCATTTTTATAAAAAAAGTCTTGTATTTTATTACAAATTCCCTTATATGATCTTTACAAATCATTCATATAAGGGAACCATGAAATGAAAAAAATAATACTCACACTTGGACTATGCCTTTCTTTTAACCAAATTTCTTTTGGATGCTCTGATGCATTATCTGCATCACATGGACTTTTGGCACCTGATCTTCGAAAGTTAGAAGAATTGGCAGAAAATGTTTCACGGCTAAATGCAGCTATGCATATTTCCGCTTACTGCGAATCTGGCGACCTTTACCAAGAATCACCATCCAGATATACCCCTGTCAGCGATATTGAAACATTACTACGTGGAATGCAAAGACAACAAAGAGATGCTCTCGTGCAGATAATACAAGAAAATGGAGAAATACGAAACGTCAAAAAATTCGTTCGGTTTGTTTTATCCTCACAAGAAAGACAATCTCCTTTATTAGCCCTTCGATCTTTTTCAGGAGACGATATTAAAGCTTTATGGAGAATAGTTGCAAACCCAACAATACAAAGATCGGAAGCATCCAGCTCCAAAAACATTGCTGCAATTGCACTAAGATTTGAGGCAGACTCAGGAACATCAAGGGCTTCTGAAAGCGGTTTTTCAAGACAAGTTGATGGCCCCATAGGCTCACAAATCTTGCAAGATATTTTAAAGTATGATTTAACTGAACATGGCCTTGGTGATGCACATCGCCCTACAGCCCAATGGAGTATCATTGAAAATATTTTAACATATGTAAAAGATGTGTGGATTGACCCTAATACACCAATAGATCCGGATGAAGCACTTTTTTTATCATCAAAAAAGTCCCATTTTTTAAACACCATTAATGCCGCAAAAACACTCATAAATGCAAAAGATAACTTGGTTACTTTTGGAAACGCTTCGCCATCAACTACACACCCTGTTATTTACTCAGGAGCAATTTATAATATTTTAAACCAACTACAACAAATGTACGATGAAACCAACATTCCAAACTCAATAGCTCACCCTGAATTTGAGGGCTTATTTCAACAACTATCCCAAATAGCAATAGAACTTCAAGAAAAAATTGCTAATGGTTCCCTGTTCTCCAAAGAAGAACTTAGAAAATATGCAAACTTTGAAGAGTTCTCAGGACAAGAACCAATTGTCATTGAAGCTGGAGAAATTAAACCAATTGTCGATCTTTTAAAAAAATATACCACGGCTAAATCCATATCACCAACTAAAGAACCCTCCAGAACAAAACAGGCACTGTTGTCATTTAATGCTTTTTTAAATGACGTTCAACAAAATTTGGTCAGAAATATCGCATCCAGACGTTGCAGTGAGCAACAACTTGTTCATCACATATGGACATTAAGACATGAAATCAAACAAGCTTTGGAACAAGGAACACCATTATCCCCTCTTTACATGTCCACTGACAGATCTCCGTGCACAACTTGTCTCATGACAACAGGCCGACTCAACAAAGAAATGACGAACTTTCTAGGTCAAGAATTTTGCACCATCATTGGATACAGAGAAGATTATCACGTGGAATCTGCCGATCGCAGATTGTACCATACAGCAGCAAAATTTGCTCAGCGCCATCATGTGACTATACGTAAAAACAGTGATATTATGGGAAGCCCAGAAAGAAAACCATCAGGCCCTGGAACTCACTCAACTCCAATAACCCATTCAAATGAAAAAAATATAGGAGAACTCAGAAAAATTGCACAAATCACTCCAGAAAGATTGGGCAGTGTACAAAAAATATTATTCTAGTAAAGCCAAATAACAAATAAAATATCACTAGACAATGAATTAAAAAAGGATTAACTTTATAGACAGGAGTTAATTCAATTAAATATCAAAAAAGGAGCTTTTATGTCAACGAAACAACCACAAAACCAAAAACTTACAGAAATTAAGCCAAAAATCACCGTTGTTGGTGTTGGTGGGGCTGGCGGAAATGCTGTTAACAATATGATCCGCTACAAACTTGAAGGCGTTGATTTTGTTGTTGCCAATACAGACGCACAAGCCTTAACTCAATCTTTGGCAGATAAAAGTATACGACTTGGCATGACACTCACACAAGGCCTTGGCGCAGGATCAAAACCAGCTGTTGGAAAAACAGCTGCTGAAGAAACAATTGAAGAAGTGATTGATGCTATTAAAGACAGCAACATGGTCTTCATTACCGCTGGAATGGGTGGCGGAACAGGAACTGGAGCAGGCCCAGTTATCGCAAAAGCAGCAAGAGAAAGAGGTATTTTAACCATCGGTGTTGTCACAAAGCCCTTTTCTTTTGAAGGTGCTCACCGCATGAAAACTGCCGATCAAGGAATTGAAGAACTTCAACAATTCGTTGACACGCTCATCGTTATTCCAAACCAAAATTTATTTAGAATTGCCAATGAAAAAACAACATTTGCTGATGCATTTAAAATGGCAGACGATGTCCTTTATTCTGGTGTTCGAGGCGTAACTGATCTTATGATTATGCCCGGCCTTATCAACCTTGACTTTGCTGATATCAGAACTGTTATGGGAGAAATGGGCAAAGCTATGATGGGCACAGGCGAAGCCGAAGGCGAAGGAAGAGCAATTAACGCTGCTGAAGCTGCAATTTCAAATCCACTTCTTGACGATGTCTCCATGAAAGGCGCAAAAGGCGTTTTGATCAGCATCACAGGCGGATTCGATATGACTTTATTTGAAGTTGATGAAGCAGCAAATAGAATTCGTGAAGAAGTTGACGCGGATGCAAACATCATCTTTGGTTCAACATTTGATGAACGTTTAACTGGTCGTGTGCGCGTATCTGTTGTTGCAACAGGAATTGATTCTGCTGCCGTGAGTCAAGCTATTGCAGCAGCAAAAAAGACAACTCCTTCTGTAATTTCCTCTGTTGGCCCTACTCCTCCTGAAGAATTCAAGTCTGAGAGCGTTTTTATGAATAATTTAGCTCATGATCAAACAACTTTGTACACATTCCCAGCTCCCAACACAGCCACTGCACAAGAGGAAGCTGCACCAGAAGCAACTAATACATACTATCAAGCCCCTCAAGAAGAAGCCCCAAAACGCAAGCTTAGCTTCTTTGAAAGACTTACAGGTGTTACAAAAACACCAAAACCTCAAGAGGAAGTCTCTCGCCCAAGATCAAGCGAACCTTCCCCCACATCTTTTCACACAAAAGATGATCACGAAGAAAACAGCCTTGATATCCCTGCGTTCTTAAGACGCAAAAACACAACTACAAAATAAGTTTTTAAAAATAAAACACCTAAAAGGAGGAGATTCCATCTCTTCCTTTTTTTATGCTTTTTTATCTATTTTAAATAAAAAAATCACATTTTAATGTTGACAAAATTTGACAAACTCGTTATAATCAGATCATATTTTAACTATTAATAAGGATTTTAAAGATGAATATGATTATACACTACCCATCACAAGATACATGTTTGCACAAGACCATTAAATATGGTAATTATTTATTAACGATAAACATGAAAGAGCAGTAATAATGGCCGATGATGATGACGATATTGATGATGCGTCCGAAGATGATCTAGAACAAGAAATTTATGACACTAAAGTTTCTATTTCAACCCCCATTGATGATGATGTAGATTTTGTTGTTTCCAAAATTAAAGCATTTGAAGCCATATCAAAACCATTTATTATTGAAATTTTTATGCATGCAGATGCCCAAGATATTCAAGATTTTGAAGATGATATTTTTGAAAGCTTCATAGGGGAAGAATGCTCGGTTAGTATTGATTTTTATACCAGCCTTGATGATGGCTCCAATCCTCAAACAAAATATTTTCACGGTATTGCAGGCGAGTTTTCATACATTGGTGAAAAGCGTATACACGATGAAATAAGGGCGCAGTACAAGTTAACTCTTTATCCCCAATTCTGGGCTTTGAAACACCAAAAAGACTTCCGTATTTTCCAAGGACAAACATCACTTGAAATTATAGAAGATGTATTTCTCTCCGATATTGACCATGAAATATTGGTAGATGATGACGATGAAGGGATTGAGCAAAGAGATTACTGCGTCCAATATGGAGAAACAACCTTTGACTTCCTGTCAAGGCTGATGGAAGAAGACGGCATTTTTTATTATTTTGATCACCAAGAAGATGGGCACACCATGAACTTTGGAAATGACAACAGCCACTTTGAGGACTTGTCAAGCTTAGGGATTGATGACGAGGACGAGAGCGATGATTATGACGAAGACGAAGAATCAGATATTTTTACCTTAAAAACAGTCGAATCTTTTTCAGGAACGCCTTATTTCAACACCCTGACCAAAGCTGAATTTAAAAAACAAATGTCGGTTGAAAAATATGTTTCTATGGAATTTGATTTCAAACAACCTTCCGAATCCTTAATCGCGGAAACCTCGGATGAAGACGATGAGGATGTGGAACAGTTCATGTATGAATATCCAGGAAGATACACAACCTTAACTCTTGGAGATGCTATCGCTCAAAGACGCATTGAAGGCGCAAAAATTCAAGAAGATATTTTCACCGGGGAATCGACCTCCCCTTTCTTAAAGCCTGGATATGTTTTCATGCTTCAAGGCCCAGATATAGAAAGCTGGGATGAAGATTGGGACACAAATTACAACATCAACACCATTTATCACACCTTTGATTTTACAAACGATAAAATCGTCTACTCAAATAAATTTACCGCATTTGAAAGCGACACCCCTTTTAGACCACAAAGAGCAACAACAAGACCACGTGTCTATGGCGCAGAAACTGCAATTGTCATGGGACCAGAAGATGAAGAAATTTACACCGACACATACGGGCGCATCAAAGTCAAATTCCACTGGGATCATGATGAAGATGAAGAATTGACCGATGACACAAGAACATGCTGGATTAGAGTCGCCCAAAGTTTTGCAGGAAGTGGTTTTGGCGCTCTATTCACACCAAGAATTGGACAAGAAGTTTTGGTTACATTCATCAATGGAAACCCTGACAGGCCGATTGTTACAGGCGCTTTATATAATGAAGATAATATGCCTCCTTACAGAGATGAAGATGATTTGCAACCAGAAGTCAGTACCATAAAAACTCAATCAACCCCAGATTCAGAGGGCTTTAACGAAATCAGATTTGATGACACAGCAGGAGAAGAAGAACTTTACTTCCACGCAGAAAAAGACATGAATATCGATGTCTTAGGTGACCAGAATATTACAATTTCAGGAGATAAAAATGAAACCATTGAAGGCGACTATAATTTAACCGTAGATGGGGATATGAACGCCACCATCGCAGGAGATTTAAATATCACTGTTGATGGCAATTTAATCGTCATCATCGAACAAGGAGCAACCATCAATGTTGCTGCATTACTCGCTATTACAACTGGCGCTGGAATCAACATACAAACATCCGGCTACATCTCAGCAAAAGCTGCTCTTACAATCAGTTTAAGCTCCCTTCTTGGCTGCAGTATGTATGGCTTAACTTCAGCATCTGTGAGCTCAACTTATGGCGTAACAGTAACCGCTGGCACGGCTGTGGCAATCACCGCAAGCGCGGCTGTTGCCATTACGGCCGGAGCAGCGGTGACAATTAAAGCCACTGCAAACGTTGATATTAACTCAGGCATTGCCGTTACCGTTGTTGCAGTTGGTGCTGTAAGCATAAATGCAGGTGGTGCAGTTGATGTGGCAGCAGGGCTTACAACAAAAATTGCAGCCGTTGGGAGTTGCACTGTTTCTGGACTGATATGCTCTATATCTGGCACCACAGCCACATCTATAACAGGAGGAACGTGCTCAATTAAAGCAGCTACCACAGCGACTATGGCTGGTAATATCACAACTGTCAGCGGCACACTAATAGCAAGCGTAAAAGGACTTACGGCTATATCACAAGGAAAAGTTCTTGTTCAAGCCAAGGCCCTTCTTGCAAAAATAAACTGTTAAGAGGTTAAAATTATGCGACTTGAAGAAAAGCCCGAATTTTTGGAAATGAATCAAAAAATTGCACAAGAAAAAGAATTGCTCGACGCCAAAACAAAAGAAACACAAGAAAAAGCAGCCGGCATAAAGGACTCCGTACCACCTCAACCAGAGATTCAAATTCCAGATGAAAAAGAACCTGACCCTGATGAGTTTTACGAAGCTATGGATGAAGTACAAATCGACACTCCTCCTTCCCCACAAAACTATGAAGATGGGTTTTATGAAGAATGCTACAAGGACTCGCCCCTTTTAAGATGGGCGTTTACGATTAAAAACAAACAATTCGAAGGAAAAATATATAATTTCTACCCTTTGAAAGATCAAATCAAAAGAACTTTTACCCTTGTTGATGGACTGATGGAAGGCATCGATACACATTATTTTCCCAATGGAAGCGTTTATCTTGAAGTGACCTATGTTGGCGGGGTTATCGATGGTTTTTGCAAAATGTACAGAGCCGGCCGTTTAGCAACAGAGGCCCAAATGGTTAATGGAAAACTTGGAAGTTATATGAAAAATTATCATGACAATGGCAACCTTGGGGTTATTATTCGTTATAAAGATGGCAAAATGGATGGGATTATGGAAACATACTCAGAAGATGGATTTTTACAAGGAAAAACATGTTATGTTGCTGATTTGAAGCAAGGCCCTGACATTGTTTATTATCAAGATGGTTCTATTCAGTCAGAAACAAATTATATCGACGACCTGCAAGATGGGGACGCAAAAGACTATTACCCCAACGGAATCTTGATGCAAATCGAAAAATTCAGCAAAGGCGTTAGCGTCACGCACGCAAAAATCTATGACCATGAAGGCCGTCTTTTGAGTGTTGATTAAGAAATATCTGCCACTCAAAACATATCCTTAGAAAATTATTTTGGACTTTTATGTATAAAATAATTTTTTTTATTGACAAATAGGGGTAATCCCCCTATAATAAGAAAATAAACTTAAAAAAGGAGTACTAGAAATGAATAAATTTAATATAGCGCTTTTTAGCTCAATACTCATCTCAAAAACCTCGTTATTTGCCATGGATGTTGATGCATTTAAGGCAATAGTTACCCAGCAAGAAAGAGGCCTCATTGAGAAGTTTAATGAAACGGTAAATGCCATAAAAGAAAACCCCCCATTCTCCTTAGACCTAGATATATTTACCCTATCATACGAACCAAAAGAGAGCCGTGTTCTAAGATTAATGAAGAGTATTATTTTTGCACCCCCCATCACAAAACAAGATTTTTTAGATCTTCCAGGGATAGAGCTTAGGGATGGCCCCTTCTCCTTTGCTCATCATCCATCAAAAATAATGGATGAAGAATTTGATATTATTAAAGCACAAGAAGAAGCATCAAAAGACTTAAACACCGCAATGGAAATGAAAAAAAACATTCCGCTAGAACAGGGCCGCTTTTTAGATCCTATTATTAAAAATCATCTTCAAAATCAAAGCCATAAAGAGCAAAACATGCTGGCAATCAAAGATCTTTTCACCATAGACCCTGCATGCATAGACAATGACATGCTTCAAGAGTTTCAAGTTTGGTTTTTTCAAAAAATAACCAGCAGCCCAACAACAGATAATTTTAATATCTTACAAGAATTACTCTTCATTTCAGAAACAAAAAATATGGCGCAAGGTTTTTTAACCAAGTTTTTGCAATATAAATATATCCAAAAATGGCAGCAACCTAAGCTTGCTTTGAATATTCAAACATTTATGCACAATCTTGCAGATGAGGATTTAAAAACAAGAATTCAAGCCCAAGCTAGAGAACGCTTTTATTCTTGTGACGTTGCCTTGGAAGAAAAAAATTGGCATATTTATCAAATTGGAATTTTTGATGTTCCCGAACAACTTGCAATGATAAGCTATATTTTAAACTGTGCTCGCAATGAAGAAATAAGCCAGATTCAAATAACACCTATCCTTGACATATTACTCGATATCAAAAACGATCAGATAACAAAACTTCTTGCTGAATTCATTAAAGAAAAAATCATGTCCTCAAGTCTTTCATGGGAAGAAAAAAATTGGTATTTTAAAAACATAGAATCTTGTGACCTCCTTCAAAAAAGTAATATTGTGCACTATGTTTTAGATCAAATAGAGTCAAAAAATATAACGCATGCTCAATTTATTGAATTCGTAGATGCGGGCTTATCTGGAATTGCAATACTAGAAGCAAAACGGCCACTTTTAGAATTCATAACAAAAATATGCATATCACCAGATATTGCCTGGACGGATAAACGTCATTATATCAACAAAGCCCACAAACTCTTATCCTCATCACAAAAAAAAATAATAGAGCACGTAATGGACTCTGCCCGCAACAACCTTATAAGCAATGAAGAGCTAAGCCAAGTGGTGGAAAACCTTTCTTGCTCATTCTACTGCATACAAAAACCGGATTTCTATCTTTTTCTTTATGAGTTAACAAAAGAAGAAAACATTAGCGTGCCTGTTAAAACAATCTTTTTACGGGCGGTAAGAAAACTTCCTGATCTCCCTGAATTTGAAGAGATTCGAAGATCAGCAAACGAGTTTCTTGAAAATACTTTGGATGAAAAGATTTAAGAACAGGACTGTAAAAAAACATCGATTAAGCTTTGACCTAATTATAAAAATATGATACCATCTGAATCAAATATAATTTTACAAGGCTTTAATGCGGATGTGGTGAAATTGGCAGACACGCCAGACTTAGGATCTGGTGACGCAAGTCGTGGGGGTTCAAGTCCCTTCATCCGCACCAAAATTATAATCAAGTTGTGTATAAAAAAAGAAGTGGAAAATTTTAAATGCAAGTTAATCAAGTAAAATCAGAGAATTTATCACGTCATTTTGAAGTGGTGGTTCCAGCAGGCGATATCGAAGGGCATCTTGCCAAACGCGTGAGCGAACTTACAAAGACAATGAAAGTTCAAGGATTTAGACCAGGAAAAGTTCCTTCATCTTTGGTCTTGAAGCGTTACGGGACATCCCTTATTGGTGAAGTCTTGGACAGAGTTATCTCACAAACTTCCTCTAAAATCATTACAGATAATACGTTAAGGCCGGCCTTACAGCCAACGGTTCAAATCACATCTTATATTCAAGGTGGAGATTTAAAATACAATCTTTTGCTTGAAATTTTACCAGAAGTAACTCCTGTTTCAGTGGAAGGAAAAGAAATTGTAAAGTTTGTTGTTCCTGTTACAGAAGATAAGCTTGAGGAAGACTTGCTTGAACTTTTGAAGGATTTTAAAAACACGAAAACTGTAAACCCTGCAAGACCTTCACAAAAAGATGATACTATTATCATGGACTATGAAGGAAAGACAAAAAGCGGTAAAATCCCAGGAGGTGCTGGAAAAGGATATAAGTTGGTTCTTGGATCTAATACATTCATTCCAGGTTTTGAAGATCAGCTTATCGGTAAAAATGTGGGTGAATATGTAAAAGTTTCTTTGAGGTTTCCAGATGAATATCACGAGGCATCTTTGGCTGGAAAAGAAGCTGATTTTGATGTCACAATTCATGAAATCAAAGAACCTGCTGAACTCAAAATTGACGACAATTTGGCTGTGAATCTTGGTTTTTCTGATGCTGCTGCTCTTAAAACATCGATCAAGGAACGTTTGGAAGCTCAATACGAAGAACTTTCCAGAACAAGACTTAAAAGATCATTGTTGGACCTTTTAGCAGAACTTCACGATTTTGATATTCCAGAAGGAATGGTTCAAATGGAGTTCAAAAACATTTGGGAACAATTGCTTGAAGAAATCAAAAAAGATGAAACAAGACAATCACCTGAGCTTTCTGAAGAAGAAGAGAAAAAACTTCGTCCAGAATATGAAAAGATCGCTCAACGCCGCGTTCGCTTGGGTCTATTACTCTCTGAAATTGGAAAGCAAGAAAATGTAACTGTAAATACAAAAGAAATTTCGGCATCTCTTTCTCAAATCGCAAGTCGTTTCCCAGGACAAGAAAAGGAAATTGAAGCCTTTTACAGAAAGCATCCAGAAGCTTTAGCTGGGATCAGAGCGCCGATCTTTGAGGAAAAAGTTGTAGATATTTTGCTCTCTAAAATGAATTTAAAAACTCAAGAAGTGACAGAAGAACAACTTTTAGAGGACATTAACAGCCCTTTGTCTGAGGAAGAAGAAACTGCAGCCAACGAATCTGCCCCAAAGTCAGAAAAGAAGACAAAAGCGAAAAAGGCATAAATTGTAATACTTTAAACAGCTTTCCTTGTAAAAAATCAAGGAAAGCTTTTTTCCCAAAGATTAATAACAATAAAAAAGGTGAAAAAAGATGACACAAATTTCAAATATTCATATGGATTTAGTCCCAATGGTCGTAGAACAAACAGCCAAAGGGGAACGCGCTTTTGATATTTTTTCAAGACTTCTAAAAGAACGTATCATCTTTTTAAATGGACAAGTTCACGATGGAATGAGCAGTCTCATCTGCGCTCAACTTCTTTTTTTAGAAGCTGAAAACCCAAAGAAAGACATCATGATGTACATTAACTCTCCAGGAGGTGTTGTCACATCAGGCCTTGCAATTTATGATACAATGCAATATATCCGCCCAGACGTTGTTACCATTTGTATGGGGCAAGCAGCATCTATGGGATCGCTTCTATTGAATGCTGGAGCAAAAGGAAAGCGCGTCGCTCTTCCTAATGCCAGAGTTATGATTCATCAACCATTAGGTGGAACACAAGGGCAAGCAACAGATATGGAAATTCATGTTCGCGAGATCCTTTCCGTGCGTGATCGTTTGAATAACATTTATGCACATCACACAGGACAACCTATTGAAATTATCAAAGCAGCAATGGAGCGTGATAATTTTATGTCTCCACAAGCAGCAAAAGAATTTGGATTAATTGATGAAATCATGGAAAAACGTCCAGAACTCAAAACTTCTTGAGTCGCGTTAACCTTTTGTTTGCTAATTTTTGATATCGTGTAATTAAGTGTAAAGAAAACAACGCTTAAAATACCGTAATGGAGTATTTTGCGTTAAAAACAATAAAAAATCAGGTGAAGCTATGAGTAAATCAAAAAGTACTGACGTCAAAAATCCTCTTTTTTGCTCTTTTTGCGGAAAAAGTCAACATGAGGTAAAAAAACTCATCGCAGGACCAACAGTATTTATCTGTGATGAATGCGTAGATCTGTGCAACACAATTATAAAAGAGGATTTTAAAGACCATCCTTTAAAAGTAGATGGTCACACATTAAGCCCTCGTGAAATTTTCGAAGTTCTTAATGAATATGTAGTTGGACAGTCTCATGCAAAACGCGTTCTCTCAGTTGCTGTTCATAATCACTATAAAAGACTCGACAACAGATCTGCTGGCGCTGATGTTGAACTCTCAAAATCAAACATCCTTCTAATTGGCCCAACAGGATCTGGAAAAACATTGCTGGCACAAACACTTGCGCGCATTATTGATGTTCCATTTACAATCGCTGACGCCACAACATTAACAGAAGCGGGCTATGTTGGAGAAGACGTTGAAAACATCATTTTGAAGCTTTTACAAGCGGCAGATTATAATGTTGAAAAGGCTCAACGCGGTATTGTTTATATTGATGAAGTCGATAAAATTGCCAGAAAGTCTGACAACCCATCAATCACAAGAGATGTTTCAGGTGAAGGTGTTCAGCAAGCCTTGCTAAAGCTCATGGAAGGCACAGTTGCCTCCGTACCACCACAAGGCGGACGCAAACATCCTCAACAAGAATTCTTGCAAGTTGATACGACAAATATTCTGTTTATTTGTGGTGGTGCTTTTGCAGGTCTTGAAAAAATTATCTCAACCCGAGGTCAAGGATCTGGAATCGGTTTTGGCGCGGAAGTAAGATCGCCCGATGAGAAAAAAGTTGGAGAACTTCTTCGTGAAATTGAACCAGAAGACTTACTCAAATTTGGATTAATTCCTGAATTTGTTGGACGTTTGCCTGTAATCGCAACATTGGATGATTTGGATGAAGACACACTCATCGATATTCTATCCAAACCTAAAAATGCACTTGCGAAGCAATATAAAAAGCTTTTTGAAATGGAAAAAATCGGCCTATCTTTTTCTGAAGATGCTCTTCGTGCAATCGCACAACGCGCCATCATGAGAAAAACAGGCGCAAGAGGTCTTAGATCTATCATGGAAAATATCTTGCTTGGCACCATGTTTGAATTGCCTGATTATAAAGATATTGAAGAAGTCGTTGTAAGTAAAGAAGTTGTAGAAGGAACCGCTCAACCCCTTTTGGTGTACAGTGAAAAGAAAAAAAGTGAACCTTCTGCCAAGCCAAAAGTGGGATGATTGTGCTATGGAAGATAAAAAAACGGATGAAGATGCAACTATTTTAGAATTAGGAACGCTTTACAATATTGTTCCGCTTAAAGATATCGTTGTATTCCCAAATATGATTGTGCCTTTATTTGTAGGTCGTAAAAAATCAGTCAAAGCGCTTGAAGACGTTATTAAAATGGAAAAGAAACTCCTTTTAATGACACAGAAAAGCATTAATATTGAGGAACCTGCACCGGAAGATCTTTATGATGTGGGGACGATTGCTACCATTTTACAAGTCCTAAAACTTCCAGATGGAACCGTAAAACTGTTGGTAGAAGGTCATGCAAGAGCCCAAATCAGTCATTTTGTTAAAGACTCTGATTACCTTGAAGCCTATGCTAAAGAAATGGATCAAGAATCTGAAATCATTAACCCTTCTCCAAAAATTCAAGCATTAATGCGCGCGGTCATAGAAGATTTTGATGAATATGTAAAAGTAAACAAAAAAATCCCCCCTGAGATCATGTCATCAATTATGAAAATTGAATCTCCTAACCGTTTAGCCGACACGATTGCCTCTCATTTAAGCCTTAAAATTCAAGATAAACAGTTGCTTCTTGAAACATTCAATATTGAAGACCGTCTTGAAAAAGTTTATAGCTTCATGGAAGCAGAAATGAGCGTTTTAAATGTTGAAAAAGAACTCAAATCGCGTATTAAAGCGCAAATGGAAAAATCTCAAAAAGATTACTATTTGAATGAACAACTCAAAGCCATTCAAAAAGAACTTGGCACATCTGAAGATGGTCTTGATGAAATGCAAGAAATTGAGAAAAAGATTAAAAACACAAAATTCACAAAAGAAGCCCAAGAAAAAGCTTTGAGTGAGTTTAAAAAACTCAAAACTATGTCGCCCATGTCTTCTGAAGCAACAGTTGTTCGTAACTATATTGATTGGATGACCACGATTCCTTGGGATTGCCCAACAAAAGTGAAGAAAAATCTTGAATTTGCGCAAAAGGTTTTGGATGAAGATCATTATGGTCTTGAAAAAGTAAAAGAACGCATCGTTGAATATTTGGCAGTTCAAAACAGGGTTGGAAAAATCAAAGGTCCTATTATTTGCCTTGCAGGACCTCCTGGCGTTGGAAAAACCTCTCTTGCAAAATCGATTGCAAAAGCTACAGGAAGAAGTTTTGTACGCATTTCACTTGGTGGTGTTAAAGATGAGTCTGAAATTCGTGGACACAGAAGAACATATATTGGGTCTATGCCAGGAAGAATCATTCAAGGCATGAAAAAAGCGAAAACATCTAACCCTGTTTTCTTACTTGATGAAATCGATAAATTAGGTTCTGATTGGAGAGGAGACCCCTCTTCTGCTCTTTTAGAGGTTCTAGACCCTGAACAAAACAACACATTTAATGATCATTACTTAGATATTGATTATGATCTATCAGATGTTATGTTTATCACAACAGCTAACAGTTTAAAAATGCCTGGACCACTTCTTGATAGAATGGAAGTCATTCGCCTTTCAGGCTATACAGAGCAAGAAAAGCTTGAAATTGCAAAGAAATATCTTGTTCCTAAAACTTTTAAAAGTCATGGTCTTAAAAAAGAAGAATTACTTTTAAGTGATGAGTCTATTATTGATGCTATCCGCTACTACACAAGAGAAGCTGGCGTTCGAAACTTAGAGCGTGAAATTGCAAAAATCGCAAGAAAAGCCGTTAAAAAAATAGCTCTTACAAAAGTTAAAAATGTTTCTATTACGCCTGAGGATTTAGAGGAATATTTAGGGATCAAAAAATATCTTCATGGAGAAGCTGAAAAAACCGATTTGGTGGGCTCTACAACAGGCCTTGCTTGGACCGAAGTTGGTGGGGAATTACTTACCATTGAAGCAGTTATGCTGCCTGGAAAAGGCAAGATGACTATTACTGGAAAACTCGGGGAGGTCATGCAAGAATCTGTTCAAGCTGCTGCAAGCTTTGTACGTGCCAATGCTGCAAAATTTGGGATAGAACCTCCTATGTTTGATCGCAAGGATATTCACATACACGTTCCAGAAGGAGCAACACCAAAGGATGGACCTTCTGCTGGCGTTGCTATGTGTGTTTCGATTGTCTCTATTATGTCTAATATTCCTGTAAGGCACGATGTTGCCATGACTGGAGAAATCACTCTTCGTGGGCGCGTTTTGCCAATTGGTGGCCTTAAAGAAAAATTACTTGCAGCTCTTCGTGGAGGAATCACAACCGTCATCATTCCAAAAGATAATGCCAAAGACTTAATTGAAATTCCAGATATTGTAAAATCAAGTCTGACAATCATTCCAATTGAAGAAGCATTTGAAGCTCTTAAGATTGCACTCACCAGAGAACCAAAGTCGATTGACTGGGACGAAGGAGCTTATATTGCCGAGCAAACAAAAAAGCAATCATGTAATCATTGTCAAGAAACTGCGTTTCAATAAAAAGACTTTTTTTTTTCATCAAACATTGATATAGTTAGCTTCTAAAAAAGCTAACTATTTTTTTAATAACAAAAGGATTCAAAAATGACTAAAGAATATACACTTTCTATTATCAAGCCAGATGCAACACGCCGCAATCTTACTGGAGCTATTAACGCACGCTTTGAACAAGCAGGTCTTCGTATTGTTGCTCAAAAACGTCTTTTCTTGACTAAAGCACAAGCAGAAGCCTTTTATGGTGCGCATCGTGAAAGATCCTTCTTTGGCGAACTTTGCGATTTTATGATTTCTGGACCTGTTATTGCACAAGTCCTTGAAGGTGAAAATGCAATTGTTAAAAATCGCGATATCATGGGGGCAACAAACCCAGCCAATGCCGCGCCAGGAACAATTCGTAAAGATTTTGCAGAATCAATTGAAGCAAACTCTGTTCATGGGTCAGATTCCGCAGAAGCTGCTGCAGAAGAAATTTCTTTCTTTTTCAGCAAGCTTGAAATTGTAGGCTAAAATTCTTTATATCCCCTTTTAACAAAAAGGGGATATTTTTATAATTAGAAAAATGATGTTCATATTTATATTCTTAATCACATTTTTTCAAAATACTCTATTTGGACAAATCCACAATAACTCCTATATTATCAAAAATATTTCTATCGAAAAAACAGATACATCTTCAAATAAAGCAAAAGATCAAGCACTACTTGATGCTCAATTAAAAGCTTTTGACTTACTCCTCAAGCGCATGATACAAGAAGATGAGTTATCGAAAATCCCTAAAAATCTAACCCCTCAAGATATTTCCCCCCTTATTTTAAGCTTTTCAATCATTTCTGAAAAAACAACATCTAAAACTTATTCTGCCATTCTTTCTTATGAATTCACCCCCTCAAGTGTAAAAGATTTTTTTGAAAAATATTCTGTAAACTACACTGAAAATTTTATTCCCGATATTTTGATTCTTCCATTAATTGTAGATGGCGCAAATATAAAGCTCTGGGAAGAAGGAAATATTTGGATGGGTGCCTGGAAAAAAAATGATGATTTCAACTCAAATCTATCTTACAAACTTCCTCTTGGTGATTTTTCTGATTTATCCACTTTAAATGCAAATGATGCTTTCTCTCAAAACCGGGAAAAATTAGATAAAATTGCTGATAAATATAATGTTCGAGACATTCTTATCTGTATATTGAATATCCAAAAAGAAGATATCAATCAAACCATTTCAAATTCAACTGTTGATATCGTTCATTATGAAACAACAGGTCAAGAAACCTTGAGATATCCTTCTCTAAGCAAGCATGGAAGCCTTTCTCCAGAAGAGATAAAAATTGTGAAGCACGATACCATTTCTAATATTTGGGATGTTTGGAAAAAACAAGGAAATTTAATATCCCATCAAACACAAGAAATTTTATGCAATATTATGACAGATGATCTAAAAATATGGCAAGATATTAAGAAAAGACTAGACACCATTCGCATCATTAAAAATACAAAATTATTAACTTTAAGCAAAGGCATGTCTCAAATTTCATTCACATTTGGAAATGATATTGATATATTGAAACAAGAATTTGAGCGAGTTGGTCTTGATTTATCTGAAAATGCATCTCAATGGTATTTGAAAATAAAATGATGTCAGACTATATAAACATTTCCAATGCTCTGACACTTTTTCGAATTCTAATTTCTCCATATATTGCTTTTTTAATGATAAATAACCGCTATAAAGAAGCTGTCATGTGGGCGTTTATTGGCGGAATGAGTGACATGCTTGATGGCGCTATCGCCAGAAAATTAAACCAAACCTCTGATTTTGGCACAGCTTTTGACCCTATTGCGGATAAAATTTTCGCTTTTGTTTTATTCATGACATGTGTTTATCTAAACTGGATTCCCATTTGGTTCTTCTTTTTAACAATCGCGCGTGAAATTCTTATTATAGGCGGTCTTCTGTTCCTTACACACAAAATTGGCCATATTGATTTAAAACCTCTCTTAAGCAGCAAAATAAACACAGGCCTTCAATTTTTATTAATTGGTGGACTTGTATTGCGAAATATTTTTCCCATTCACCCTTTGTGCCAAATTCTTTTGGTTGCCACAACAATCACAACCATTTATTCTGGATTCGAATATCTTTATACTGGATTTTTGCTTCTAAAAAACGGAAAGGTTTAAAATGTTACTGTATTCTTTTTGGCCGATTGCTTTGTTTCTAGTTGCGATTGCTGTTTTCTTAACACTTTTTATTGAAATTTTACTCCCTTTTACAATTGGAATGATTTTTGCCTATATTTTTCATCCACTTGTTTCCAAAATTGAAATTAAAATGAAAATCCCTCGATCTGTAACATCCTCCTTCTTGGTCCTATCTTTTTTCTCAGCCCTTATTTTATTTTTTAGTTTTTTAATCCCTTATGTTCAAAATCAACTTATTTATTTTGCACAAAATATGCCCGAGTATGTTCAAAATATTCAAGATAAAATCACAAAAATTGGTTCTCAATTTTCAAATTTTTTATCAGATCAAGATTTGGCCTATATAAAAGAAGGGCTTTCTAACTCTATTCGTGGCCTTATCAATTGGTCTGTGCACTTCATCTCGCATATGCTCTCCAAAGGCTTTGCTGTTGCAAACACACTTTCCTTAATACTCATCACCCCAGTTGTTGCTATTTTCTTTTTAAAAGATTGGCCAAAATTTGTATGGAACCTTGAGCACTTACTTCCCCGCAGATACAGCTCAACGGTGCTTTCTTTATTAAAACAAATTAATCAAAAACTTGCCCTTTTTGCAAGAGGCCAAATGTTTATTGGGTTTATCTTAATTGTTTATTATGGTTTATCATTATCAATTATCAAGATCGATGGAGCTGTTATCATTGCCTTAATTTCAGGGCTATTTTCATTTATTCCTTATTTTGCCGTATCATTTGGATTAATCGCATCTTTTATATCCGCTTTTTTCTCAAACTTTGACTCGCTTCAAAATATGATATTATTATCTATTTATATATGTGGAGGGATTCTAGAAGGTGCTGTTTTGGGGCCTTTATTAATTGGTAACAGCATTGGCCTTCACCCTTTATGGATTCTATTTTCTGTCATGGCTGGAGCAAAAATCGCAGGGTTTATAGGCATTCTAATTGCCGTTCCTACCGCTGCGATTTTGGGGGTTATTGTTCGTTTTGCTATTTCTAAATACTTAGAAAGCAGCTATTATCAAAAATGATTGAGCAAATTCCACTCCCTTTTAAAATGCCTTCATCTTACTCCTCTCATGACTTTATGCCTGCAGATGAACAAAGCGCTATTTTAAACTATTTGCCCCCCTCCCCTATCCCTTCAAGAGGAGTTTATGTATATGGATCCCAAAAATCAGGAAAGACCCACCTTGCCCATTTATTTCGCGAAAAAGGGCTCCAAATGATTACCTCTATTGAAGCTGCGCTCAGTGCAAAAAATGATGTGGTGATTGATGGTATCAAGTCTGAAATTGATCTATTTCATATCATCAATCATATTTTTGGAATTTCAAAAAAAGTTATTCTTTTCTTGCCTTTTTTCCCCAATGACATTGCCCTCCCCGATCTAAGATCAAGAGTCAAATTATTAGAGCTTGTTCAAATTCTTCCTCCTTCACAAGAATTCATGAAAGTTCTTTTTTTTAAGCAATTTTACGATCTTCAAATCCACGTATCAGAAGATGTTATTGATTTTTTAATCTTAAGAATTACAAGAGACTATAAAAATATCCATGATACCGCTCAACTCCTCAATCAAAGATCCATGATCGAAAAACGCTCCATCACAATTCCATTTATAAAAGAAATATTCAAAATCTAGCCCTCATATATCCAATTTTCCTTGCGATAAGATATCCTTCTCGCTCTGATTTCAAGCAAATATTAACCCTTTGAATCCATCATGTCATATCTGATCTCACTTAATAACGAAAGTAAAATCTTTTACTCAGTGTTTCTGGATCAAGGTAAAAATTTAGCCACTAAAAAGACAAATTTTCCTTATTCCTTCATATCATCAAAATAAGGCAAATATTTTTATTATTTTAATAAATAATTATTGACAAAACGTTTTTTACTTTATAATATAATAGAATAATAAACATTAATTAAGGATAAATATTATGGACAAAAAAAAATTTAACAAAATTAAAGAAACTTTAACCTATAAAAAGTATGCTTTTCACAACTATCAACGCACAATCAAAAAAAGGAATCATAAGGAATGAGAAAGCTGAATTTTAAAATGTTGCCTATTATTTTGGCAATGAATACACCTGCTGTTTTTGGATCAGGAGTTTCTAATGTTATCAATGATGATGTGATTGCCTCCATTGCAAGCATGGTGCAAGGGATGACCTCTTTGGAAAGACTGGATTTAGGGCTACAAGGCACAAATCTTTCAAGTGCAAATGTTGTGGCGCTTTCAAATGCCATAGGAACTCTTGCTACCCTTAAAACTGTGGGGCTTGATTTAAGTGGGAATGCCAGGGTTGACAATGCGGCACTTACGGCCTTAGAAGGGGCTTTTAAAGATTCCTTCCAAGGGGTTAAATTGGGGCTTGA
>JACCDN010130621.1_pt1 | contig 58063 bp, 38 predicted proteins | sample 7441691 | NCBI WGS metagenome assembly JACCDN01 (sample SAMN15323439, study PRJNA562643) | freshwater metagenome | isolation source: river surface water | place: USA:Blue River Watershed | collected 2017-08-16 | reverse complement strand
CGCTCCAGACCTTGATGTAGGCAGCTATCATTTGAACATAGCCGGGATGGGCAATCCGCAGAAGAATGGCGCTATTGCTGATGCGGATAAGGTGACGGTACAGATTGATGTTACCAGTCATTTATAAGAAATTTTCTATAACATGTAGAAGTTAAAATGATTAAATTTTAACTTCTACAAATATACGACAACTATTCTAAATTCAACATTGCTTCCTGTATATGATGGAATTTTTCACGTTTTACATTATATTTTTTGCCAATTTTCTTTAATTCTTCAATTTCATGTGTAATAGAATGAAACTCGCTCATAAGCCGCTTATGATTTTCGACCTTAGAATCAATTTTTTCTTGTATCATTTCTAATTCAAATTTAAATAATCGGATATCAGCTTTGGTGACGATTCTGTTAGTAAGCTTATTTTTATAAGTATTACTTTTATGAAACTCATATTCAGTTATTAAATTCTTAATTGATTGTTGTTCTTCATTTATTTGGTTATTTACTAATTCTGCCTTTGTTTTAAGCAGATTAATTTCACTATGCAGCCGATCCAGCCGTCTTGAATTTATTTGCTGTAGCTTGGAAATATGCTTTACTGTCATTTTTTTGCCTCAATAAACCAACCCGCTATTGCCAAAACAACTTTTCAGCCACTATCAAAAGTTAACTAAATATAAGCTAGGTATAATCAAATTTTATGCTCGATTATACCTATAATCTTCTGCTTTTAACTTAAGCACCAAGCGACTGTTTATAGCCAGCTAAAGTAGTATTTAGTAAGGACTGACAAGTCTGAACATTAGTATTAGCTAATTCATAATTAGTTTTAAGCTCAGTACTAATAGTATTTAATGAAGTGGAAATCTTTCGCGCTGCATCAATATTATTAGTACTCAAAGTTGACATATCGCTGCTTTTTAAAGATGATGAAGTTGGGAATTCAGTAAGAAGTCCATCCGGTTCAACACTATTTTCAGAAAACTCAATATTCAGATTGATAACTGCGGTATTGCACGTATTCAAAAATAATCCTTCAGAAGAAGTACTACTAAAATCACTTGATTTTGCATAGGTAATTTTTGATGTATCTGAAGGAAATACACTACTAAAATCAGAACCGGCATCCTGAAGAGAGGTTTTTGCTTTTTTCCAGACCGTCACTAACGAAGCATATTTTGATGATGTTGGGTTTTTTTCTAGATAAGCAATTCGATTATATAAGGTATCGTCATAACCTTCCAACTCGCCTCCACTAGCAAATAAGGCAGCCAGCTGCGAGTTGCTACTTATCTGATTTAGTCCAGAAAAAATAGAATCTTGAGCATATAACGCATGTTTAGCCGCAGTAGTATTGGCCTGCATCTTTTGAGCGTGGCTGACAGTAATCTCTGCCGAGCTATAATACATTGAATATAAAATCAGCATTAATTTATAATAAATATTGCCACCCTTGGTAGCAAAAATACCGTTACTGAATGTAGTTGAAGAAGTAATGCTACTTAGAATTTGACTAAAATCGCTAGGGCTGCTTTTGGCTGCATTAGCCATCGTTTGCGCATAAGAAGTTACATCGTCAGGCAATTCTTGCGGTGCAGCCCCGAGCATTGATTTTAACTCAGTAGTAGCATCATTCAATCTAGCCAGGTTAGCAGCTGTTGCTTGTTCATCAATATTGTCGCTATTCAATAGCAAAGATAGATCTTGGGCTGAATTCTGGATATCTTCTGCAGCACCCTGCATTTGTTGCAGAAATTGCAAATTTTGCTCATCTGCCAAGGTTTCAGCTATGCCTACAGTGTGTATATCAGCCTGAATTATTTCTTCCTGGCCTTCTCTAGCTGCTGCCTGATTTTGTGCAATTGCGGCCAGGTTTGGCTGTACTAAATTGTTAACATTCATTTAAATTTCCCTTTTTAATTTGTTAATTTGGCTAAAATAGATGAAAAGAAATCAGAGTATGTAGTCATACTGCTAATTTGGTTTTGTATTGTACTCATGTCCTGGGTAACTTCACTATAAACCGATTTGGCGGTATTATCTACCGATGATGTCAAGGTACTTAGCCAAGAACTATTTGCCGTAGTAGATAACAGTTTTGATCCGTCAGTAGCCGTAAGGCCAGAATTATCTTTACCCAGAACATTTTCAAGCTGGTACACCAATTCACCAAAAACTTCCTTGGCTGCAACAGCATTAATTGCATATTGTTTCGGATTATATGGTTTACCGTTATAGAAAACTTCTTTCATTTTTGCTAGCAGGTTAGGATATTTTTCGAAAGTCGTGCCATCAACAATATAAGTGCTACTTGAAAGTGTAGCAAACGTAGTTTCAGTTTTGGTTGTCTTGGATTTGGTAGAATCTATTGAATAGTAGGTATAGGTAACTGTACCATCACTATTGGTCGTGCTAGTAGTTTTGGTATAAGTAATAGTACCATCGCTAGCTACTGTCTCTGTAGTACCTTCAAGATCACTATCAGTAGTCGCTGTAGGTGCACCTACAGTTGGACCGCTAGTTTTATATTGCTTCACCGGACCATCTGAATAATCATATCCACGCTTATCATCCTTTAAATTAAAGAAGTTTAAGCCATTATCACTATCCGTACTTGGCTGATATATCGGTGAAAAATTAGCTTTGGCATCTTCTTCAGAGGCGAAATCATTTGCTATATATTGTAAGAAATCACCATCGCCATATTTTGTACTCCATACCCCGCCCCAAAAAAGCACATCGTCATTAGTAGTATGGTCAATTACAACTTGAGCAAAGCTTCTCAAATCTACATGAGTTAATTCCGTTGCATCGGATGAAGTTTTATAAGCAAAATCATTATTATTAAATGATATTGTCGAACTGCCGTCCGCCAAACCAGTAGAATATACTGACGCCATAATAGCTGTCTGCTGAGTTAGGTTAAACATGGCTGCATCAGTCATATTTCCATTTAAAAATGAATTGTAATTTGGTCCAGCTTTTAACCTTATCTGCGTAACTGTAGTTCCCTTCCAGTTATCATTACTACACTTATATTCTACGGTATGTCTTCCATCAGAGTTCTTTTCACCAACATAGTCCTTGTACCAATTATCATCTTTATTGTGTATTTCAGCATTGTTGATATCCCCTATCCAGATTGAACTTTCTTCTGAATACATTTCTAATACACCGGCATCAATTAATGCTGATAACCATTTATAATTTTCAGGTGAATCAGCTGTTATTTGCGGACTATAGACATCATTTTTCCAATAACTAGGAACATTCGTAATTGATACCGCTGGGTTTATCCATTTTCCATTATCAATAATACCTTGCAGGAAAAGTTTGATATTCCTTGCCTGTGATTGTGTGACGTCTGACATTGATTTATCTGAACTACTGGTGGCTGAGTTAATCTGCGAAACATCGGAAGACATCGAAGTGAGCATATAAGATAACGCCTTAGTCATATTATATACTTCCTGAGCATAACTTAATTTATTGGCGCTTACCTGCGCCTGCAACGCCGCTAATTGATACCAGTCGCACACCAATGTAGTAAGCGCAACCGACAGCCGCCAGCCGCCAAATTGCTGCAATTGGCTATATTTGGAAAATACTGAATGGGAAGATATATCAGGGGCAATATTGCTTGTACTAGTGCTAGCAAGCATTGTACCGCCAAGCGATGCAGTTAATACTTGTAAACTGCTAGCGTTGGCATCCAGGGCAGTAGACTGCTCTTCAACTGTTTCATAGGTCAGAGCCTGTTTCATATCATCAGAAAGTATACCCAATTCCCCAAGTAGTCCCATCAGCTCCTTATGACTCTCAGAATCATCTGCCGCTTCCAACGCAAGGCTATTAACATTTTCCTTGGCTACATCAACTGTTTCAACTATTTTAGTTAGCATATCCTGAATAAAATCCACCGATTCAGTTATATCACTTAAATCTTGACTTTCATTACCTTTATCTAAGGCCTCCGCCAGTTTAGATAATTCAGCCTGTAAATTAGAAATAACTCCGTTTCCAGCATCATACCCGGATAAAGTTTGCATTATGGATTTAATTTCAGCGGCTATTTTATCCAGATTAATTTGTTGATCATCTTCAACTACAGTATTGGCATCTTTATCTTGCGAATTACTTAGTGGCATTATATATTTTATCGAACTATTGTTATTTACATTTATCATGGCAGTTATTCATTCCTTTATATCTTTAATATTAAAATAAGCTACTTACTGACCAGTAGCAAGTGACGCTAAAATTAGCTTGGCTCGTTTAATCATTTTGCCATGTATTTTATTTACTGGGTCAGCTTGCCTTTCTACCTGATGTAAAAAAGCTTCCAGGCATTTCTGGGCAATCTCCTGCCGCTTAAGACTCATCCAGCAATTCGCCATATAAAAAAACAAGTCAGCATTCTGCTCCGGAAATAATGTGTATGCCGCATCATAGATGATAATTGCGCTTAAATACTCTGCATTTCCATGAAGAGCGCCGGCTAATCCCTTCAAATACAATTCATTGGCGGTATCTTGCGAAACAAGGAAACGAAAGAGTGGAACTGCTGCTTTATAAGCCCCAGTCGTGCAATGACGGGCCGCCAAATTATATAAATAATTTCTTTCACTTTGCGATAAAACCAGAATATTATTTGATTTTTCCATTTTGTATATCCTTATGCCTTGATAAATTACTTAGGACAGAATCATGTATGTAAAGATAAATGCTCAATATTTCTTAGTGTTGTTTGTAATTTTGAAAATGCAGCATCAAGTGAATTTGTTGAAGCCTTATTTACCTGGTCGAGGCTGGTAGTCTGGTATTCATACCTACTCTTGGCTTCTGACACATCAGCATCATACTTGGTTGTTATGCTTTCTTGCGCAGAAGTTCCAAAGTTGGTGCTAATATGCGAAAGCTGCATTGAAGCACTAAGTTTTTGCGCACTATTAGCAAACTTTTTAACACCATTTTGAAGCGACCCCAGTAAAGCAAGCTTTTCGGTTGCAGACATACCGACCACTTTAGCCGTGTATACCCCATCCTGTATACCTCCGGCTAACCCGCTTAAAAGACCTTGAAAAATTTTACCGGTAGTACTTTCATCCAAGTTACTGGCATCAAATATCCCATATATGCCAACCCCAAGTAAGCCGCCAGAACTATAGGTAGACAAATACTCTGATGCTGTAGAGCCATTAGAGGCAAGGCAGCCGCTTGCTATCATTGCACCACATCTAAGCCCGCCATCAACTGCTGAAAATGTACTAAGCCCAATTTCCAACTTAGCTGTCTTTACTGATTTAGCTGCAGCACCACTAACATCTGAAGCCGCATTTGCTATTACTTTCTGCGCTGAATTTATACTTTTTAATGCTTTAGTTAAATTGATTGAAAAAACAGTTGCAGCCGTAAATACTGAAGACCATACTGAACTTGCCGTTTTGGTTGCTTCTTCATCACCGCCTGTAGCACTATACACAATACCTGTAACAATTGAACCAACACCATCTCTTATCATAAACATGGCTACGCTAGTTGGGTCCTTTGCCCATTCAGGGTTTATTGCAGTTGCTATATTGCCAAAACACATTACTTCATCATTCAAGATACTGACAAAAGAGCCTGCTGCGCCAACAAAATTCCCTGTTGCAACTTCACCAATACACGTAACAACGTTAATAAGCATATCAACAGCACTAGTGAGAAAGCCTAATATACTTGATACCAGGATTGAACTATTTGCTTCCTCCTCTTTTTTTGCCTCGGCTTCCTCAATGGCAATAGTTTCATTTTCACTAGCCTCTAGAGCGCTAGAGTTTATTGATGTACTATTTTTCTGAAGTAACTGAACCGAATCGTTATCAGTCATGGCTGTTTCGGCCAAGGTGCATAAAGCTCCCACATACTGAGAAAACAGCGACCCCAAAGTTGTTACTGTCAAAGTTTGGCTTTGCCCGTCTATGCTTTGGCTTGTAGGAACCGTATAATTGCCACTAGCAATCTCACTGATGACCTGATCCGATATAATAGAGACCTCGCTACTGGTAAATTCCTGTTCGCCAGCCACATATAATAGGTTTGACTGACTGGCAGCCAAATCTATGCCTAAATTAACTTCGTTTACTTCGTTTACTTCGTCAACAACTAAGGATAGCTCATCCATTTCCTTATTTGGTGCGGCAACACTAGTCTGGCCATTAATGCTATTATTGCCAAGCTCTACCGTTGGCCGCTTAGTGTTTTGTTGGCTTAAAGCCTGTGCGGCTCCGCTTCCGCTAACTCCTTGTATTTCTGGCATTTGGATTATTCCTATTCTTAAAACCTATTTTGATACCTGATTTTGGGCAAGGATATTGGTTAGTTGTTGAATGTATTCGAAGTTATTCTTACTTGAATCGGTAACAGCTGAACTCTGAGAACGCGAAGCCTCTAGTGAACTGGATACTGCGGCAATCAATGCCTGCAAATTTTCTGATTCCGCCTTGAGGGTCGATGCATCAGCCTGGTCCATACTTGCTGAATGCTGGGCTACACCGCTATTAAGTCTGGATAATTGCTCGCCAGTGCGTGCCCCGCCGTGCATCAACTCCCGACCTAACTCATTATATGATGAGATACTTTTATATTTTTCTCCATTTATCGTGTTAAACGGTTCAAACTCATTTTCTAACTCAGTTAATTCGGCATAAGCTTTTGCATAAGGTGTATTCGGACCAGCTTTAACTGCACTTTGTACATCATCGGATAAATTTAATTGGTTACTAACATTAAAGGCAGCAAAATCTTTCAATGTAGTACAATTATCTCCTGTGCCTGCATTTATACAAGCTTTTTGAAATTTCCCAACCAATGTTTCATAAGATTCATCAGTTTCAAAATCTTCAGAATCTTGCTCGTTAAATTTGCCATGCTGGTCTCGCTCGTAAACTCTAATTTTCCCTTTATCTCCACCATTTTGATTGCCAACTGGAATGGCTATATGATCTTTGCTTAGCATCGGCTTTGACTTAATATCAATATCACTATCACTATTTATTGAATATTTTTCATCAGACCAATAATCAATAGTTATATTTTTTGACTGAGTTGTAGCTAATCCCTCATTTTGGTTTTTAACTATAATCTTAAGTTCATCATTGGCTTCCTTGTTCCAAGTCCCAAGCTTACTCGTTGATAACCCATGGCCATCTTTACTAGTGATCGCTGTAATATCTACAGTGCGTTGAAGCTTTCTAGAATTATAATCAGTCAATAATTCATCTCCTCCAATATTAACAGCGCTAATTAAATCAGCTTCACTAATTCCATTTTTTGCACATTTATCTATTAAGGATTGTTTTTCATTTTTAATTTTGGTTTTGGTATCAGATACCATTTCCAAATCCTTGTTACTATACTTAACTTGGCCAAGCATACCGACAACACTAGAACCCACCTCCAAAACCGAGCTTACTATTGCACCACAAAGCTGTGCATCGGCAGCACTTCTTTGTTTATCTGCAGAATCCAAGTTTAATTTAAGCTGCTCTTTGGAATATGCCACCAGCGTATCGCAAAGCTGAGCCAAATTAGCGCCAATTTTTGTAGCAAAATCATTATTGTCAAAACTACTTTCAAACATTAACCCGATGCAGGAGTCCAGTATAGAAGCAAGCATCATATTAAGATTGCCGCCTGAAAAATTATTACTGCTAGTTAAGCTATCCTTCGCTTCGTTAATTTTATTGATTAACTTAGATGCTGCATCTGGATCATTAGTACTACCAGCTTCAATAGTAGGAACATATTTATCTGTATCCAATTGGCTACTCAATAATGTATCAGTTGATAATGAATTATCCAACACTACCTCTGGTTGAGAATTTAATTGCGTTGAATTAGTTATTGAGCTAGAACTACTTGTCGCATTAGCCACCGAGTTTTGCGAAGTCGGGATAGTTAAACTTTTGGAAGTACTATTACTGCTGCTTATTGATGGATTACTCATGATTTGCTCCAATGAATAAAGAAATTTTACAAATACGGATAAATAATTGCTGGTGGCAATCTGTGATTAGGCTCCCTGGATGTAATTCTATTAAATACCACAACAAGTAACAATAACCATTTTTGATTATTGACAATTAATACGGAATTAAACCTAAAAGACAGCATAAGATATTTACCTATTCAATTCAGGTTATTATGAACAAAATAAGCCTATAGAAAATCTATAGGCTTATAATATAAAGATAATAACAAGTTAGCAAAATTAAACATAAAACTGTTAATTTAACCTACGGCTTATTAAAAGTTAATAAAGTCTGTTCATCCAGGAAGTTAATTCTTCCTCGAAAGTAATTACGAAGGGAAGGTTTATAGACTTTGGTATTTGCCCAAGATATCTATTTTGTAATGCCGTTTGAATGAGCAATTTGGTATTTGAACCGGCAATACCTAATTTAGTACATAACTGATTACGAATAATTGAAGCTATTGTCGCACGTTGCACACTCAATATTTGGGCAACTTCTTCCTGAGTACACCCTAATGATAAAAGGAAAAGTACTTCCTGCTCCCTCTGGGTAAACTGCAAGTCTATAGCGGTCTGGACTTTTGGCTGCGGTAATAGGTACTTTAAATAGTCATGGTAGCCAAACAAACGGTATTCTATTGCAGTAGTCTGTATCGCAACTACTGCACCATTAGGATAAAAAATAGGCGAAATGGTTACTAGATAATTTTTTGCCCCACAGGTGTAAGGCATCATATCAGTATAACTTACTGATTTTCCATGCTTAAAGACAAACTGCTGTATGCGAAATATTTTCTTCGCATACAGGTGAATTGAATTTTCTGTGCCTGGATTATATAAGGAGTGGAAAACTGACTTTGCCTTCTCAATACAAGAATAACATTTATAAGATAGGCCCTTTGCTTCGTCAGGGTTCATCAACCCGATAGATTCTGCGCTTTTTTTTGTGCATATAACTATTTCATATTTATTGTCTACAATTGTTGAATAAATTGGAGAATTAATTGAGTTTTCAAAATATGGCAGAATCCCATGATTAATAAATTCATCTGCCGCACTTCTACTAACAGTTTCTATTTTAGGCATCGTACAGTCATAAGGCCAAAATTCATTCTTTAAGGTATATTCAATTTCATCATGGAAGACTCTCTTAGTCCGAATCCTGAACCCTATTTTTTTTACCAGCTCTTGGCGAACTATATCACAATGTGGGACTCTAATAATTAACCATTGGAGATTAAGTATATTAAAAGAATAATCAATCAACCATGTAAGGGAACTATGAATAATTTCGCTATCTGCAGGAAGCACAGAGAACTCATATTTAAGTATGGCACTTTTATTATTTGCTTTGATTAAGTGCATATTCCCTAGATGTAGCTTTTTAGACTTAGCATATAAGTCCACAGCAAACAAATACTGTATCCCGTGCTTGCTTGAGCAATTTCTTAATAATTTTAGATCATTTTTAGGAATTTTACCTAGCGCAGGATTCTCTCCATGGCCAGCTTCATAGGCTATAATATCAAACGCTACATACCACATTATATCAAGTCACTTTCAAATTTTTAATAAGGCCGTTCCACAACTTATTTGATTTTACTTAGTTCTAGCCTAAGAACACAATCAGCATTTTTGCTTATTGCTTTAAGTATCAGGTTTCTTAAGATATTTATTAAGTTAGGACGTCTTTTATTTGAACAATAAATTTGTTAATTACATCATGAAACAAAGATTCACAATAAAAGATTAAGATCAGAATTGCGATCATGCCTTTGATAGGCAGCGAAAATACGGTAGCATTTAATTGAGGGATTAGGGCACTTATTAAACTGATAGTTATATCAACTAACAATAAAATAACTATCACTGGCAAAGCTAATAAAACCGCCCAGCTACAATAATCATTAATCAAGCTGATATACAATTTCATTGAATAGTCACTGACAACTGGAAATAATGAATTTGGTGCAACTAGGATAAAGCTATTAAACACAATGTCGAAAAAGAAAATCATCCCATTATTTACAATCAAATAGGTAATAAATGCCCGTGTCAGAAGCTTACTGACTGAAGAAGAAGGGTTTCTGGTTTGTTGGTTCAGGATCAAACCAATTTGCTCTCCTCGTTGCAAATCCATAATTGATCCACAAGACTCTATTAACCAAATCGGTAGCGATAACAAATAACCAAGTAAACTGCCATAAAGCGTATTACTAAAAGCCAGCAGCATATTTGCAAATATATCAGGGCTCACTTCAATATTTTTAAACCATGGATATAAAATCATGGCAAATAGTAATGATAAGCAAGTACGTAATAGTGCACTGGTGTAATTACTAGAAAATAAGGGACAAATCATAATTGCCCCAAGGATTCTGGCAAAAAGAAATACGATTATCCATAAGGCTTTAGGTGATGTATATTCAATTAAGGTTAAAATATCCATGGCAATGCGCTCTACTTATTTACTAACTAACTGTTTAAGATATTCTACATCCTTCTTCTTCTGCTCTAAATCGGTAGTAATATTGTCAATTTCCTGCTGGGTAAAAGAGGCCGTCTCGCTTTCAGTTACTTTTTCTTTATAGCGTTGTAACCTGGTTAACTGGTACTGTTCGGAAACAATTGCAGATTCAACCCGTCCTAACTCATCATTTAACACCGCGAGCCGAGAATCATCCTGATCTGCCAAATGGTGGGATTTATCATTCGTGTTTTCCAATTGGCTTACCGGCACCTCAATTGTGAATTGTTTATTTGCCAGAACTATCTTGCTACTATTTAGTTCTACTAACTTAAAATCTTTTATTTTACCTCCCACAAATATGTACTCACCCTGGTCTGTAATAATGTATGCCTGCTCTCCTGTATATATTGCATATATTTTAAAAGGTAAGGCTGATAAAGAATTTTTTATATCTGCCTTGATATCAATAACATCATAATATTTTTTTTGTAAATTCTGGATACCTTTATTACATGCATCCATCTGTAGCTGGGTTAAATAGCCGGTAATCGTAATCTGATTACTATTGTAATCATTGTTGATACTTAGGATATTTGTAAATTCGCCAAGATTGCTTTTGATATCCTGCTGTAGCTGATCGGCTGTGAATATTTTAAAATTGATATTTTCGATATCCGGTAACTGACTGCTAATATCAAGCTGCATATTTGATACTTCCTCATCAGGCACATTTACAATTCCGGCAACAATGATGGCCTGAGTTGTATTATCATATAAAATTGAGGCATTGCTCATGCCATGATTAGCTAACACAGTTTTAATTTTGGCCCTGACCAAGTCAAATGTTAATACACTAAAACTGGTATTATCCTGATACGTTTTAAAAAACCCCTTTAAACTAGCCAGATCTTCATTAGAAGTTACCATTCCCACAATTTTATATTTCCCATTCCCCAGGTTTCTTAAATTCAAATTTGCATATTTTGGAGGAAGCTCGTTAAATCTTTTTTTCACTAAAGATATATTATTAGATGGCTTTTCAATATTAACTTCAGATTTACTTAAAATAACCCCCAGCGAGATAATTATAAGCAAAGTGAGGATAAACACAGTACAAAGACTGTAAAACTTAATTTTATTTGTTTGGTACACCAATGTAAGCTTAGGCAAAAGCTTATTGGTAACAAGCCAACTAATTCGCTTGCTTAAGGTAACCGGGTGGAGCTTTGTTAACCAAGCTATCATTTTTTGCGGTTTGCTATTAATTTTAGTGTCGCGCGCTAGGAGCTGAATAATATCATCTGATAAATTATCTTCTTGCCCAATATCAGCTATAGGAGTTTCGCTTTTATTTACTGGTTCAATCCATTGAGCCAAATCATCTGAAGCCCCAATTGCGAATTTGGTACCATTTGCAATCAAAAATAAGGGGGCCTTTAATGGCTGATTCACCTCAACCAGGCTATCATTGCCGGCCTGCAATTTAGTATTTCCAATATTTAGAAATCGGATAATATCATGCTCATCCGCAGTAAAAGAGAAACAAAACTCTTCCTCTCCCTCTGTACTAAGATATATATCAGTATCAGAGAGATTTCCGCAGGATATTTCCTGATTTATCCCAAGCTCAATTTCGGCCCCGGCGAATTCACCGGAAAATAATTTAAACAGCAACATGATCAGTATATAATGAAGCTATTTTAACTCCCAGCCTGCCATTAAATTCGACAAGGTAACCATCCCCAATAATTTTACCGTTTATCACCAAATTCACTTTTGGTGGCAGTTCGGCAATATCCAGAATATCCCCCGGTTTTAGGGATAATAACCGCTTTAGGCTAATCATAACTGAACCAGCTTCAGCACTTACTAGTAAGGAAATATTATTGAGCGGTGAATTCTGGAAGCCCTTATTCATAGCTAGCGGCTGATTATCTTCTTCTTGCTCATCAATATCCTCTTCATGCTCATTATCGTAGTCTTCTTCATATTCTTCATCATAATCTTCAAAATCCTCAATATCTTTTTCCTCTTGGTATTCTAGATCCTCAAAATCAGAATCTGGCAATTTACTATCTTCATTAATAAAGTTATTCACAATAAATCCTTAAAAAGTTCTGCTTAAATAAATTTGCTAATTGGCAATTAACGCGGTGCCGACTCGTGTTCTATAAACCCAATTCTTCTGCATAATAAAACAATTTATAATAAATATCAGTTGGCGCATTGCTAATATTTAAAACATCAAAATAGGTTTTCAAACTTTCTTTACGTACTTTTTTAAATAACTGAAAGTCATTAAATCCATAGTATTCTAGCTCATGGAGGCCAAACCTCCAGGCAAGACACTCCTCTCTTAGGACCGCCCATAAATAACTAAAATCGGAATTTACTCTTCTCTGGTTTAACATTTCTATTCCAATTTCTAGATCCTTATCATGGTTGCCATGCTGATAGGATAAAAAATGGCCATATTCATGAGCAGTCACGACAATAATTCGCAGCAAATCACAATTTCCACTACTGATAAAAATAGTGTCAAGCCACTTTTCAACAAAATCAACCCTATCTAATTTATCGACTGAGCTAATCCCCGGTAATGGCAGCTTCATGAATGGGCGTTGTCCTTTTTCCTTAGGGATAACTAGGGAAGCTTCTACAATGTAATCTTTATATTTGCGGGGATTAGAGGCAACGATAGCAATCCCGTTCCGAAGGATGTTTACAAATAGCTTACGGCAGACTTTGCGATAAGGGATATCTTCTGTAATAATATTATTGCTTTTATTTCTAGGTAGCTCGATTTCCTCATAATCGGGAAAGTGGAAATTCTCATGGAAACTTATCTGCTTTGGCAGATTAAAGTCGGTCTGGCCTAAACGACTAGATTGAACACCACCAATTACTGGCAGATTACTGCGGTTAACCCTTGACATATAACACCCTCATGGCAACGCTAGACTAAGGTTAATTTTGCCAACTTACTCAGGTTATCCCGCAAAACTCCCTTAGCATTGATACTTTGCTGAAGTATTTTCATAATTTCAGGATAATTTTTAATAGCCAGATCGGATATTTTATCTTGCCCTTCCTTGTATTCACCAACACGCAACAGGAACTCCAATTCTTCATATCTCGACAGCAGCATCCGGGCCGTCCTGACGGTTTTTAGATGATCTTCGGTAATGATCTTATCTGCTATCCGGCTTAGGCTACGCAAAACATCTATTGCAGGAAAATGGCTAGACTCGACCAACTTTTTGCTTAAGATAATATGCCCATCTACAATCGAACGAATTTCATCTGCTATAGGATCCTGATTGGTTGCTTCTGCTTCCATTAATACAGTGTAAAAAGCAGTAATACTTCCATTCTCATCATTACCGCTTCTCTCCATTATCCTAGGGAAAGCCATAAAAACAGACGGAGGATAACCTCCACGGGTAATTGGTTCACCTGCAGATAAGCCAACTTCACGTTGGGCACGCGCAAAGCGGGTTATAGAATCCATCAAAAGGACAACATTTTTGCCATCATCCCGGAAAAATTCGGCTATTGTATGAGCGGTATACGCAGCTTTTACCTGCTCCATAGCCGGGCGGTCTGAAGTTACTGTTATTAATACACATTTTTTTCGTGCTGAACTATCCAGATCGGTTTCAATAAACTCCCTAACCTCGCGCCCGCGCTCGCCAATCAATGCAACAATGATAACATCAGCATCAATATTGCGTATAATCATTCCCATTAGAGTTGTCTTACCCATGCCAGGCCCAGCAAAAATTGCCAGTCTCTGGCCTTTGCCGCAGGTTATAAACAAGTCAATCGCATTGACCCCAGTTTGTAGCTGCTTGTCAATAAGCTTTCGCTTAAGTGCCGGGGGAGCTGACCTTACTATTGGATAGAATTTGGCATCCGCCTCCTCAAAAGTGTCGACTTCTTTTCCTGTCACTAAATCAGCAACCGGATTTCCCAAACCATCTAGCATTTTACCCAATAAAAAATATCCTACCTTGATTTCAAAGCTTTCAGAGACTTTTCTCACAGTTGCGTTACTCGACAGGCTATTAATACTCCCAAATGGTAAAAGCTTGACTTCATCTGAACAAATAGCAATAATCTCCGCGTACAGTTTTAAGTTTATGGTTGCATCTTCAATTAAACATAAATCACCAATTTTGGCATGGGGTAAGACTGCAGTTACCACTACCCCAATAGCCGACTTAATTTTACCGTAATATACCACAGGGCGAATCGCATATAATGCCTGTTCAATTACTGACAATTTAGCACTAATCAAATTATTATATAGAGAATTCATTTGTTTCCCTGCCTACTCTACACGCAGGCCCAGATTTTGTATTATGATCAAACATAGCGAGTTAGCGAAGGTTTTGCTCTTTTCGCCCCAAGTAATCCATTCCTCTTTGAAGAAGCGCCGCTCGGGATAGAAGAACTAAAGTCTTGGTGCAGCTTTTGGATCCCACCAATAATTTTTTGGCTATGGCTATCATTATATTGAAATAATACCAAAGGTAAACAACGTAGCAATCCGGCAAATTCATATAGAAAACGTAAATACTGCTGGGAAGCCAAAGATTTACTTGTGGCAAAGTCGGCCAAGTGTAAGGATTTGATAAACTTATCTACAATAACTTGGCTTACATAGGTGGATTCGCAAAAAGCCATAATTCCCTGTAAGCTACTATATAAGTCTACATTTAACTGAGTTTTACCCTCATAAATAAAATTTTGTAATTTATTTATAAAGTCATTACAATTAACACACAGCGAATTAATAACCATAAGATATTTTTCTACCTGAACCAATTCAAATAATTTTGAAGAATCCTCACTATTAGCTATGCCTTCAGTAATTTTTTTCAGCTGACCCATTTTAATACTCATATATAAAGACACTATGTTACTAAAATCATTATTTAAATTCTTATGAACAAACTCCAATGCATCTTTTAAATTAGTAAGTTGGATTTGGGCACTATTAAGTTTTGCTATTTGCTCTAGTTGCAAAGCTGAAATTTTATCCTTTACTTTTTCACATTTCAATAAATCAAAAAACTCCAGTAAGTAAGTAGATTCTTCTGCTTCAAACTGTTTTTTCATGCCTGAGAGCTGCTTGCGAAATTCTTCTTTACGCTTGCGTTTAGCTAATTCTTCCAAGATATAAAATAATGCCAAATAGACAAGTTGCGGCGAATCAACGTATTTTGCTAAAAAATCCTCTAGCAATTTAATTTCAACCCCATCTTCAGACTCAGTCAGGCTATCACAAATTGAGTCTAGCTCCCGGATTAAGTCAGAGTCTTCACTATAGTATTCAACCAACAATAGTATCTCGCTTGGGTTTATTGAGGAGTTTAATTTAGCTGCTAAGTCTGGCGTAAATATACTGGATGACTGCTGAAGAAAATTAGCAGATTCCAAGCCATTTTCATCGGCTTCGCCATCTAAGCCATCATGACCCATTAAAATAGAGTCATAAATTACCTCGTCATCATGTAGATTCTCGACTCCATGATGACGTAAAATTTCCTTGCGAAAGAATTCTTCCTGGCGCAAGTGCCTACGCTGCTGTAATTTGAGCTGATTTTGATGAATAATTTCTTGTCGGTTGCGATTATTGATAACTGTCATACTTAAACACTATTAAGAACCGATGTTAGTTGCTATTGTTTTATCAAGATCCCCTAAATCCTTGACCATTGATGTCGAGGTTTGCAGAACTGTCGTCATATTCACCACCGCCATTTGTAGTTGTATCATTTGCGCTGGATCAAGCATACCCCCATTCGCATTTGCTTCTGCCTGAAGCTCGGCAACTGCATTTTCAGCCCCGCTTATTGTATTATTCATCAAGTTACTGATACCGCCTAAAACGTTATTAGCTCCCATTGCACCAAACGGCATTATTGGATTCATGATACCTACTCCACTACTAAACTAAAAATAATTAGAAATTCCAGATTATCGACTTTTAAAACCCTAATAGCTATTCTAAGTCCAGGTTTAGCTAACCTTGAACTTAAGTAACTAAATTATCCTGGAAATATTTTAATAAGCTGGCAAGGTTTATATTGTGCCAGCCAATTTACTTCCAGGTTGAGGAGCTTCATTTGGATTCTACTATAGTATTCCCGAGGCAACAATCATCATTTTTGATGATTGTTTAATTTAACCATGCTATTTATAATCTTAAGTTGCCAAAACATAGACCAGCTAAGTACATTTAACCAGTTTTGGTATTTGTCTTTAAATGGAGTGGAATTAATGGGACAAGATGTTGTCTATTTGGCAAAACAAGCGCTGATTCTGGCCCTAGTTTTATCGTTACCAGTAGTATTAGTGGCTTCTGTTGTGGGTTTATTATTCAGTTTCTTTCAGGCTGTTACCCAGATACAAGACCAAACGCTAGCTTTTGCAATAAAGCTGATATTTATAATTATTGCAATATACTTCACTGTAGACTGGGTCGCTGGGAAACTATATGCGTATACAATCTTATTGTATGATGGTTCTTAGGCAAAAGCCAACAAAAATCAGTACCCCGGCTGGCCAGAATTGTTACATAGCGCGAATTAAATTCTGGCTTAAATTAAATTTGTAGCATATTCAATTATATAAACTCTACTAATGGAATAATCAATGGCCCAAGAACAAATATCTTTAATTTTTATATTAACCGCATTAAGCCTTTTGCCAATATTTTTTATAATGACAACATCATTCATCAAAATTGCAATGGTATGCATTATTGCTAGGGAGAGCCTTGGTGTTCAGCAGGTTCCGCCAAATATCATCCTTTATGGATTAAGCCTTGTTCTGTCATTTTATATAATGGGGCCGGTCTACAATAAAACCTATACCAATCTTAGCTCCTCGGTTCTAACCAATAAAAATATCACGGTTCCCCTGCTGATTAATAGTGTTCAGCTTTCAGCCACGCCAGTTAAGAATTTTCTAATAAAGCATTCGGAACCTTCCAAAAGAGAATATTTTTATAGTACCCTAAAAAAATATTGGACACCAGAAATGATGGCAGACGTTAGCAAGGATGACTATGTCATTGTAGTTCCAGCATTTGTAATATCCGAATTAACCCAGGGATTTAAAATCGCGTTTTTAATTTATTTACCAGCAATGATCATTGATATTATAGTCTCCAACATTTTAATGGCGATGGGCATGATGATGATGTCTCCTACTACAATTTCACTACCTATTAAATTACTATTATTCATTTCAATAGATGGCTGGGAAAGATTAATAAAAGTTTTAATGAGTACATATTAAGAAAATGCAAAACACACGGGACAAACAGGCTCAAATTAAAATAAATTGGCAAAATCAGGGGTTTATACTTTATATCGATACGTATAAAGACCCTCAGTCCTACCTACCACGCTTTGATTTGACAGCTATTGAAAAGTATCAGTATGTCAATAAAGTTTGTGAGTATATACTCGCAAAGTTAAGATTTGCTTACATAATTGATATTGTATTTACTGAAAATCCGGTAATTCCGGATTCCTCTTATTCGTTTGATTTGATCATGGATAAAACTCTAGCTGGTAAAATCGAAGTAGGGGATGAAAATTACCTGCAGTTATTATTATACTATTTCTATAATGGTAGATTAATACCTAAAGCTAGTGAGCTAAACTTCAATCTTCAGCTTAATGTAGCAGGGTGCCTCGTAGACTTAAAGACAATAGATAACCTGTTTACGCCAAACGAAAAAGCAACTTATATGGTAATCAAGGTGAGTAATAGCCGAAGTGAATACAATATCTATTGTCTAAAAGATTTATTTCATAAACTTGCCAATACTATATTAACAGAAGATCCGACCGGAAGCCTGTCAAACAGCGAAGCAAGCTTGTCTAAACTATCTCAAGCATTTATTGACGCGCTTAATCTATCTTTTAACCAATTTTTGACCATCAAAAAAATAGGCTTATCCGTGCTATTACCAATACAGGAATACGTTGAAATTGAAATTAACTGTAAATCCATTACCGGGCGTGTCTTATTAGATAACTGGCCTTCCCAACCAGGTCTTGAGCTTATATTAAAATCTCAAGAGACGATACAGAATGATTTTACCCTGCCATTTCCGCTTACCCATGGCGAGACTATTCTTAGTATAAATGAAATCAACAATTTACAACGAGGTGACATTATATTATTTGATAATGAATATGCGCCAAATACTGCATTGATAAATCTACATAGCTGCAATTATATTTTTAACTGGGATGCTTGCAAACTATGCTTTTCCCATGTTGAAACAAGAAGATAAACCTTAACCATACTGAATATATATCTTTTCATGAATAAATTAAATAAAGTTTTAGAGACCTATAAAGAACTCACAATTATATTGCTTATAGTCGCAGTACTGGGGATCATTGTCATCCCGATCCCCCATGAAGCAATGGATGTGTTGATCGGGCTAAATATAGGCCTGACCGTAATTGTTTTGATGACCGTGTTATATATGCAATCCCCGCTTGAGCTAACATCGTTCCCTAGCATTTTACTTGTTTTAGCACTGTTTAGGATTGGTATAACCATTTCATCCAGTAGGCTGATTCTGTTAACTGGTAATGCCGGCCAGATTATTGAAACATTTGGTAACTTCGTTGTTGGCGGGGACCTAATGGTTGGAGTAATAATTTTTAGCATAATTACGATTATTAATTTTATTGTAATTACCAAAGGCTCTGAACGCGTCGCTGAAGTATCAGCTCGGTTTTCCCTAGATGCCATGCCAGGTAAACAAATGTCCATTGACAGCGACTTAAGGTCAAATAATATTGACATGAATGAAGCAAAACGTAAACGTAATCAACTAGGTCAAGAGAGCCAATTATTCGGTGCGATGGACGGTGCCATGAAGTTTGTGAAAGGAGACGCAATTGCGAGTATTATTGATATATTGATTAATATTATTGGCGGCCTGGTAATTGGAATGCTCAAATTTTCACTGCCATTTATCGATGCACTACATAAATACACACTATTGACTGTCGGTGATGGTTTGGTACAACAGATCCCAGCACTTCTCATTTCATTGACTGCAGGGATAATGGTGACCCGGGTTAACGATGATGATAATGCCGATAATTTAGGGAAGAATATTATTGTTCAGTTGTTTAATCGGCCAAAAGTATTATTTTCAGCTTCGTCATTATTTGTATTGCTAGCACTTATTCCTGGTATGCCGACAATAGTCTTTATAGTATTGGCACTGGCCATGATTGCAATAGGAATAGCCCTGCAGCGTAAAAACTCTAAACAAGCACAAGCTAGCGCTTCAGATGAAAAAAATCAGGACAGTGATAAGATTATTGAAAAAGCAGACGAGATTAATGAAACAAAACAATTTAAGATTCAGCCACTAATATTTAATTTATCTGATAATCTTAAACAATCAGATTTTCTGGTACTTATTAAGGAATGCTTAATCGATATTAAGCGTGATATCCGTTTCAACCTTGGCATTGAGATTCCCCAGATTGTTATAAAGTACAATAATCAAATAGAAGATGACAGTTATCAAATATTACTATATGAAATACCTTTAACTACTGGTAAATTTTATCCAAATGCCATTTTGGTTCTGGATGACAGCATTGAATCCCAGACTGTGCTCGCTAAATATAAAATTGCAGAAAACTCAGTAAACCTGGGATTACCCAAGATGGGGAATTGGTATACTATGGGCGCTAAAGAGCAATGCCAGGAGTTTGGAATTGATTATATTAGCTCCCAACAATTTATACAAATGCATATTTCGCTTATCCTGCAAAAAAATGCGACCGAATTTATTGGTATCCAAGAAGTAAAAGTTTTAATCGAACAATCCGACTACCAGGAAGACATCCGGGAATTGATGCGTTCAGCATTGCCGTTAAATAAATTAACTGAAGTTTTCCAACGATTAATCACAGAAAATATTTCTATCCGGAATATGCGAGTAATTGTTAATACATTAATTGAATGGGCATTAAGAGAAAAGGAAATAGTACTGCTTGTAGAGTATATCAGACAGGCGCTAGGCAGGTACATAAGTCATAAGTACAGTAGTGGCACTAACCTCTTGCCATGCTTTTTTTTAGATGATGGATTGGAAAGCCTGGTTCGTGATGCAATTCGTTTTAATGACAAGGGTAGTTATTTGGCGTTAAACTACACACAAGAGGTTGAAATAGTTGAGAAAATAAAGCAGGCCTACGCTCAGCAGGGCAATATGAAAATTCAGCCGGTCATTATAACCCATATGGACATAAGAAGGTATATTCGCTCCCTAGTAGAAAAAGAGATTCCTTATGCTAATGTCTTGTCATTTCAGGAAGTAGAACCATATGCTAAATTTAATGGGCTTGGGATAATCGAGGTTTAATTATGAAAATAGTACAAAGCTTAAATAAAATTGATTTAGATAAAGTCATTAGCCACAACAAAATCAAGCAATTACTTGAATTCTATTCATATATGGAAGAAGAACAACTAAAACTCGAAAACGCCAAAATAGCGGCTAAAGAAGAGATAACTGCCCTTAAGAAAAAAGCATATTCAGAGACAGTAGAAAAAGTTCTTAAGGAAAATGCACAATTAGTTGCTGAATTTAATCTTAGCCTAGACCGATTGGCCGATAAAATAGCTAATGACCTGGCAAATATAATAAACTTGACCCTCATTAAACTTGGAGCTTTCTCTATTACCAATAATAACCTTAAAACCATTATCGAAATTGAGCTGGATAAATTTAAATTTGAAAATAAAGAGATTATAATACGCGCAAACTCCTATACCCTAGAGCAGTTTAAAACTAATTTCCCGGCCATTAATAACAAATTGATCAGTTATTTGATCGATGACACGATGGCTAAAGAGGAATGCTTGATAGAGTCTTCCCTCTGGATCATGCGCTTAGACCTAAAAACTGCAGTACGTGAGATCACACGGTTATTAACGGGTAATCCGGATAATAATTCTGCCAATTTGAATATTGGCAATATGCCAGAATAAGGCAAAATTAACCGCAACAGGATTTACGATGAGTTCAGACAGCTCCAAAACCGAGAAACCCACCCCCAAAAAGCTGCGCGATGCCCGCAAGGAAGGTAATGTTGGCCAAAGTCGAGATTTAACCTTGGTAATAGTGTTGATAATATTCTTAATTATGCTTTTAGTCTTAAAATATCAATTTGCAAAGCTAATTTCAAGCAATTATCATTTAGTATTCCAAACCATTTTAAGCAATAAATTTGATATTTATATTATTTATGCAGTAATATTTCAAATCGTAAAAAATACTTTATTAGTCTTAATTGTTATCATTGCCTGTGGCGCAGCAACTGGCGCGACCATAACCGTAATCCAATCTGGTGGATTTATAATTTCAGACAAGCTATTTAAGTTCAGTCTGGAAAAGCTTAATGTAGTCACCAATATTCAAGAGCTATTTTCTAAGAAGAATTTTCTGAAGATAATTCTTAATTGCCTAAAATTTTCAATTCTGGCATTTATCGCCTCATATTATATATATTCCAATATAAACCAGCTGCTACTACTGGGAAGTATCGGACTAGCCCAAGTTATAGGACTGGTAATGTCTATAATTTATAAGATCGTGGCAGTTCTCTTAGTAGTATTTTTCCTATTCGCCTGTATCGATTTAATTCTGGAAAAAAGATCAGTCTACAATAAACTGATGATGAGTAAAGATGAAGTTAAAAAGGAGTTTAAGGAAATGGAAGGAGACCCGGAAATTAAAGGGAAACGGCGAGAATTTTTCCAGGAAATTTTAAATGACGACTTCTCTGATTCCCCTAACGCAAACTCAATGTTTGTTTTAGCCAATCCGACCCACATTGCAATATTAATTATCTATCTACCCTTAAGAGTAAGACTGCCGGTAATTTTACTAAAAGCAAAGGATGCGGAGGCTTTAAGCGTGTTTAAAGTAGCCAAGCGAAAAAATATTCCGATCATCCGTGACAAATGGCTGGCAAGACAATTATACGAGCTGGCGATAATTAATCGCCCGGTTCCTACAACCTTGGCACAACACATGGCTACCTTGATTGCCAAGAATATGGATATTTTACCGCAAATTGCTAAAGATATAGATACTCTAACTAAACTTAAAAAACAAGAAAAAACCATCACCACGCAAAAAATCAAGGTTTAAGGCAGGAGAACCTGCATTCTAGTATGAGGGAGCTAAATCGTGAGATATTATTTAGAAGATTATACCAATTTTGCTGATTCAATCTTATGGGAATTACAAAGTCAGTTTTTTATTCAAAATGGAATCAGCTCATGGCACAAAAAAGTACCTTTTTATATAACCAGCAACCCCTATATTGCCAATAGCTATGCTGACATTATTTTGGGACTTATCCTTGATCTGCTTGCTAATGATAAACTCCCAGATGAGCCAATATATATTCTGGAATTGGGTAGCGGGTCTGGCAAATTTGCCTATCTCATGCTTAAATCTCTTGAATACAAATTAGAAAATGCAGGCTTAAGCAACGTTAAATATTGTTATGTCATGTCGGACTTTAACGATTTTGCCTTTAGTTTCTGGCAGGAAAATAAATTTTTCCAACAATTAATTGAGGGTGGTAAACTTGACTTTGCAATCTTTGACATCGAATATAGCGAAGAGATAGAATTGCTATTTAGCAGGCAAAAACTGGTTACCTTGCAAACACCATTAATTGTAATTGCCAATTATGTATTTGATAGCATCCGCCATGAGGGATTTCTGCTAGAGGATGGAAAGTTCTATGAACTGCAGGTAAGCCCCTATACCGAAACTCGGTTAAACATTGATGAATTATTGCCAGCCATGCGCGAGCACCTTAAACTGGACTTCACCCGTGGCCCGCTTTACGCTGACCGGGTAGCGGATCAGGTTTTTAACAATATACTTGCCGACTATGCAAATAACTACAACAATTTAACCTTAATGATCCCATATGCAGGTTCAAATGCCTTACAAAAATTATACAAAATTGCCAATGGAGCACTATTCCTTATTATTAGCGACAAAGCAGACCTTGAACTAGTAGATAATAATTCACCAGAGCCTCCGTTTGTAGCATTTCACGGCAGTTTTTCGTTAAATGTAAATTACGATTTTTTACGCCGTTATTTTACTTATCTAGGCGGTAATGCTTTGCAGCCGCAGGCAGCCCATGGCTTAAAAACTGCGGTTTTTTACTGTTTTAATAATGATGTCAAACTTCTTCATTTTAATCAGGCTTGCGATAGAGTACTTCATCATACCAGTCCTAGCGACTATTTTGTCCTCTACCAGCATGCCAAAGAAACGCTAACTCAAATGTCATTAGAGCAAATTCTGGCGATACTAAAATTAAGCCATTATGACCCAACATTTCTTACCTACGCTGAGGACCGGATTATCGAGCTTATTAAGGGCGGCAATATTAAATATGCAGGAGCATTACTTGGTTGCATGGATTTAGTCCATAATAATTTTTATTTCATAAAAGATACGCCGGATGTATTTTTTTCAATGGCAATTATTAGTTTCTATTTAAATGATTTTCAGCGTGCCATCAAATATTATCAATTATCAATAAATTATTTCTCAGCAACATACGCCAAATTATATAACCTGGCAGTATGCCACTTGCAAACCGGTCAAGCTGACTTGGCCCGTGAATATATAGCCGAATCTCTTGAATTTATAGCAGATAAGAATGACCCTGTTTATTCAGAAATTATGGAGTTATATGAATTTTGCCATAGCTAAGAGCCTCCTTCTCTTCCGCCTCTCGCTACATTAGTAAAATAACTGAAAGGCGCTTTTATTGACTTAACATAGCTAATGTATCAAATTGAAGCGTTCCGTCTTTTTCAATTATTGCTGATTTTATCGCATTAATAGTAACTTGATATTGTTCTTCAGTTGATATTTCATCAATTCGCTTTTCTATATTTTTCAGTTCGCTACTGTTTATATTCAAAAATTTACTTAAAACCTCCCTAAACATTATTTTAAATTCATGAGTTTTTTCTTTTAGCTTTATTGTGCTATCGTTTAAGCATTGCGGATAAGTAGTATCAATAAATTTGACATCTAAAGTTTCAGGATTAAACATAAAATTTGAACTATCTTTGGTTGCAGTAGGGTCTCCATGGATATATCCAAAGCCATGTAAAATTTGCATATTGTCAATCAGCTTCTCGACAACAATTCTTTGCTTTTGGCATGCTATTTTACGTAGTGAATCTCCATTATTATCCAAACAATAGTAGTTTATTAGAAAGGGATAAATTACATAATCATCGTCATCGTGTTTTAATTGATATAAAACCGGAACATAAAAACTGCTGGCTTTTATATTTGGATCATTTTGTCCGTCATTTTGGATTTCCTCTGCCTCAATACTAAAATCAGGTACATATCGCTCTCGTTTTATAAAATACTCCTCGTACTTAAAACCATCTTTCTTATTTGCACCTTTAAATCGTTCCAGATTTCCCAGTTTGTTATTTTTAATAATGTCGGTTATTTCCTTAATTTTGCCTTCTTCAATACTCTCTGGAATATCGGAAGGTTTCTCCGAAGACAAAAAATCTTTTATAATGAAGGAATTATCGGGACTATTATTTTTTAAGTCAGTCTGTATTTGACTATTCAAACCTTTGCTCTTTTCACCATTTTCTAAAATCTTGATATATATCGAATCAGGAATATTAATATGTCCATTTTCAACCATTGATTTTAGTGCTTCTATGTTCTCAGAAAGCGGCTTGGCCTCACTATTTTGATAATATTCAACTATTTTTTTTATGGCTTCTGGGTTCTTCCTATTAGAATATAAAAGCCATTGATCCTTAGCTGGGTAATTATTATACAAATGTCCTGAAGCAAATGGATTATCATCAATATCAATAGCAACCTTTCGATTATACTGATCCGTTAAGATATTCCCCGAGTTTTCTGTTACACCAGGCTCGCCCATATACCTTTTGCCGAGTTTTGGTGGAAGATTCAAATGCAGAAGATCAGGATGGAATAAACCCCGTTGATTAAATGTATATAATGCATTTAAAAAATTTAATTCACTTTCAGTAGTTGCACTATACTTTGAAGTATTAATTTTAGGCATAATAAATTCTGACTCTTCAGCAAACCCAGATTTAATATTCCAAAGTCCAATTACAAAATGATCAGATATTTTTTCTGAATCCAATATAAATTTAGCCTCTAAAAGCTTTTCGTTTATTTGTTTTAATGAGTCGATAGTTACATGGTTTGGGTTTTTGTGAAACTCCCCCATATCTGATCGTTGCATTTTAATTGCCTTATATGAGTTAGAGGCTTTTCCTTTTACAACTCCTCTTCCTCCTTTACCTAAATTAAGGTCTTGTGAATCATTTGAGTGTTCTTTACCCTTACGCCACAATAGTACAAAAGTATCATTACATATTGCATAAACATTATTATTATAACGATATATTTGATAATTACTTTCATCTCTTAAATAATGATGACTAATATTTCTACCTTCGGTCTTAATTTCTTCTAAAGTTGGATGTTGAACGCTTTCAAATTTGATTTGATTTATTCCTGCTTCCTGATTAATAGCTTTATTTTGCCCTTCAGGTAATTTATTACTCAGCAAAACAAATACTTCATCTGCAATTTTTAAGCTTCCTTCTAAATCTTTAACAGCAAAGACTGCCCCATTAGTAACCTTGTTATACATATCTTTTAGTAAATCGTTTGCTTCTTTTAAAAAATCTATCTCGGATTCATTTTTTTTGGGATTTAAAATATCTACTTTTAGCTTGTGCCACTTCTTAGAAACACTCGCAAATTCAGCGTTGGTTCGCATACTTGGATTGTGGGCATTTGTTTTGTTTAAGATATCATGCAATTGCTGCAACCTGTAGTTTGCGGCAATTATCTGTTCACTTATTTTTTCTGCTGTTTCATGAACCTGGTCAGGAAATTGATTATCTGTGTTAAATAATAGTTCACCTAAATTTTTATGGCTAGTTTGCAACTTTTCCGCTTCTTTTAAAAAGGCAGCTCCCCCTCCCCTTTTAAGTAAAGTTGAGGCCTGCCCGGCACAGTGATTTCCTGGCTCTGAAATATTAAACACCGCTTTTTTTTCTTTGTTATTAATAAATTCATCAGCATGATTAACTACCTGGCGGTTCAATAAGCCCACTTTGGTCTTATTTGTAATATTTCTACTAATTACTGCCTGTATGTCTCTATAATCACTTTTAAATTCTTCCTTTTCTTCCTCTACCTGGCTATTGAGTTCTAGATTTTGCTCTCCATTCATGCCAGCACTCTTCCCTTCTACTTGAGAGGCACTAGTTGATCCACCTAATGGAATTTTCGTAATCCGTACAGGGCCTGGTTGATATTCTATCGTAGTATATTCATTTATAAGCGCTTCGATTATTTCTGAAGAATTACCATCATAATTAGAACGAAATCTATCGATTAATATTTTTTTTTCCTCATTATTAAGCTGACTATTTTCTATCTCTTGAAATATCTGCTCTTTATCTGAGTGACTGGCTTGTTTCTCAACTTTTATTTCTTCATTAGATTCAATATTATCAATTTCCCTTGACTCTATCGAAGACTTTAAACTATGCAAGAATTCCCTAAAATCACTACTACATTTTTTTTGCCTTGCCACCAACCCAGAAGCATATCTAAAGTTCATAGCTAGCTTAACCAATTGCGTTTTTGATGCAGCATCTCCATTTTCAGCTTTTTGTATAAGTTTCTTGTAACTAACCTCATCATCGATAATATTGGCATGTTTCAATCGTTGGATTAGTTCTTTATTTTGTAAGCCGTCATCCTTCAATAATGAATTAAACTCCTCCTGATTCACCTCCTGTATATTCGTTAAATCGAAATTAGCAAGTTTCCCTATGGCATTATATGCCTTAGGGAGTTCTCGTATTTCATCCCTATCACTGGACTTTGATAGCTCGTTTGTCCGCGAGTATTTATCTTGAACTGAAATACCAGGTGCAGGTTTTAACGGAGGAGCTTTTTTATATGCATCTCTTAAATTCAGATGCAATCCGATATATTTATGATCAACTGTTTTTCGTCCGTTAACAACTTCAATTTCAACATCTATCTGCGGTTTTTTAGAAATATTCGCCTTATCTAGCAATTTACTTTCTTTATAATTAGGTTGTGGAAATAATAAAAATTTTACTTGCTCGCTATTTTCCTCCTCCGCATACTCCTTAGGAAAGGTAGTTGTAAAGTATTCTTCCAAATAGCCTTGAATAATGTCTAACTTTTTCTCAACATCCATCTTCTTATCTAAGCCTAATATATCGCTATAATGATCGATGATTGATTTGACTTCATCTTGTTTATCTTTTGAAAGTTTTTTTATTTCTTTGGATTTCAAAGAATCAATATAAATTTCTTTTAATTTCAAATAAGCTATTGCTTTTTCAGGAGCTTTTCTAATAAAATTAAGATATTTTAATTTTTCCCCAAGTTTATCATCACTCATAGAATCATCTGGACTAACTATAGAATTTAACAAATTACATACGTTGCTGCCATTATGTTTTTCTAAAGTTTGGTTAACCACATTTTTATTTGAGAAAGTGTTATTAGACGCTTTTAATTCCTGCTTAATATCATGGTATATGACATTCGCTTCCTTTTGCAATCTATTTATAGTATTGTCCTTCATAACATTAATCTCTTCAAGTTTCTTCGGTAACTTTACGTCGTTTAATGATGTTAATAAGGCTTTAGTCGGTAGGTTACCTATTTTTGTTTTCATTGTCATACTCCAATTTTATTTAATTACCTAAAAGAAGGTAAACCTAATAATTAATTAACTTTATCAGCACGCATTTAACTTTAATTTTGGAACTGAATTTGGCCATGAAAAGCCTAATTTTGCCAGGATTTGATTAGTCTTCACTGCGGTAAAAGAATTAAGAGTTATATTCGCAGAAGTAAACAATCCTTCATGCAGCATAAAGCGCTCGGCATAAGGAGCGTAACTTGAATCATCACATAAGGCAATAATTCTGGCTATAAACTCTTCCAAGTCAAGTTCGACAAGCGATTTAGCTTTATCCTGTAACAGAGTAGTGATATCAGTTAGCTGATGGTTAAATACATGGAAAGTGTTATTAATTAGATTAGGCTGGTTAAAAAGGCGAAATATTGCATTAGCCGTAGAATCAGCAAATGATAATTCTCGATATTTAATTTCAGGGGCAATAATGCCCATTTTTGCTAGTGCTATTATTATCTGAATAAAGCCATTATCTTCAAAATTTTCCTGGATAACGCCGTTACTCATCATAGCAATATTGCCAATTCGATAAATATTCGATTTGACTCCAAATTGGCGATATTCCTTACACAATAATTCACCTTCATATTTGGTTTTAATATAATGATTTTGCAAATCCCGCGGAGTCTCGTCTAATTCATCGTAAACAGAACCAGGGGCACTATTACTGATTCCAGAAAACAATATTGCATTAGTTGAGATAAAATGAAAGTCCTGCCCAGCAGCTAGCCTTGTAAAATCCAGAAGATGGCGCGTAGCTTTCACATTGGCACTATAAAATCTATCATAATCACCATAATGTTTGACTAATGCGGCAGTATGGATAACCGAATCGATCAGTTGTGAAAGTTCATAATAGCCATCACGGGATAATCCCAATATTTCAGACTCTAGATCTGCGACAACTATAACAATCCTGCTGCGATAGCCGGATAGCTCTTCTGCAAAATAATACTTGAATTTAGCCGCAAGCCGTTCCCACCCAAGCCGAGTATTTGAAGCACGAACCACTGCATATACAGTAGAGTTAGTCTGCTGTAGTAATTCCTTCAAAATATTAATGCCCAAGAAGCCGGTTGCTCCTGTCAAAAGTATATTATTAACTCGTTTAGCTTCAGGCATGAAGTCCTTTGAGGCTAACCGGTTACCAGGCTTATAAGTTAATTCATATGATTTTGCTTGGGCAAAGGCTCTTGCTAGCTTTTCATAATGTAACCTGATTTCGTTTATTCTTTGCTCATTAGTTTGGTCGGCAATTTTGCAATTAGCCGCAATTTTTTCTGGGGTTCTATGATTAAAAACATCACCGACACAAACTTTAAGTATTGATTGTAATTGGTTGGTTAAACTAATTGCTAAAATGGAATTCCCCCCGGATCTAAAAAAGTCCTGTTTAATACCCATATTGTCGCTAGGCAAATTTAGAACATTTGCAAAAACATTACAAATTTTTCGCTCTAACTCATTTCGAGGTTTGATATATTCCTTTTCTTTGGCCGATTGATATTCAGGCAATAGATTGAAATCTACCTTACCATTGACATTCAATGGTATTTTATCAATTACAATATAGTCATGAGGTACCATGTATTCAGGCAATAGCTTGGTTAAATAATAATCCACATATTCATTAATCGGAACTGGATTAGCGTTATACTCAAGCAGTTTTTTGCTCTCAGGATTAACTTTACCGATTGCCATTGAATACAATATACCCTTATCTGCTGTATAGCCAAGCATACAACTACCATATCCAAGGTCATATAACCGTTCAGATAACAGCTGGAATAAAGCTCCAGAGCAAACCAGCTCACATGCTGAAGGCTCATTATAAATGGCAACTAGGCAAGAAGACTCTTCTAATACCCTCCCGGCATACCAATGGGCCTGTTCAAATATATTTAGGGTTTTTAGGTCAATTTCTTTTTGTGATTCGACTGATTTAAATAAATAGTTATTTTTTATAAAAGTCTCAACCGTTAATTCTATCTCATTATTTAAGTTAAAATTATCAAGCAGCTGTTTTTGCTTAGTTAACAGATTGATGCGAACCAGTAACTGCTCCTCTTGAGCAAAATCTAATTCTATGCTATTAGTAATTTCAACTGAATAGTTCAGTCCAAGATGCTTTAATTTGCCTGCCAATAAGGCCAGGATATGACCGGCCTCAAGATAGGCAAAGCGAATTGACTCTGAACCATAAAGCGGTTTAATCGCATTCCAGTTCACTACTAAATCAATTCTGTCATTTTTGTCGGATAAAATATTATCAGCCAGACCCTGTTCGCTGTCACCTATTACCTGGCATAACTCGGTAGTAAGTGGATTATAATAGTAATAGCCATTTAAAATAACATCATCAATTGCGGTATTTGCAAGTCGAAGATAGCATCTGATGGCATAGGAACTCCCTGCTGAAGGATATAAGTATTTAGGCAAAACCCTATCTTCAAATTGAATACAAGCTAACAGCCCCAATAACTCCATTAAATAAACATCAGTTAACTTATCAGAACGCTTATGAGGTTTATCTAACAACCTGAGTTGGGCAGCATTCAAGCCATGAAGCAAATCTTTTACCTGGGCAAGCGTTGTAGTTATTTCCCGTCTAATTAATTGAATATCCAGCACAGGAGAATCGAAGCGGCGATAACTTTTTCTTTGCCTAAATTCCTGCTCAGTTAATTCAAGATTAAGCTTATAGCTAGCATTTAAATCTTTTCTTATGCCTGGCAAAGATAATTTGAATGCTTCCTTATCACGATTCGCGGCAAATTCCATTTTTGCATTTGGCAATAAATAAACAATCAGGAAATTATTACCATTGACCTTATGGATTTTGGCAATAGCCGCAGCAATGCCAGGTAGTTTGACTAGTTTATTCTCTACTTCGCCAAGCTCAACCCGATAGCCGTTTATTTTGGTTTGATTATCAAGGCGGCGGATAAACTCAATATAACCGTCTTGGTGCCATTTACCCAGGTCGCCGGTCTTATATAACCGGCCTAATTTAGCATCTTCAACAAAGCTTGCCCTGCTTTTCGCTTCATCATTCCAATAACCAACGGCGACCCCATCACCACCAATATAGATTTCTCCAGTAACACCAACCGGGCAATCTTCAGCATATTCATTCAAAACATACATTTTTTGGTTGGGCATTGCCGTACCATACGGGATAGCTTTCCAGCTAGGGTCTACCTTTTCAATTTTATACCAGATTGACCAGATACTCCCTTCCGTAGCACCGCCCAAACTAACTACTGTTGCGTTTTTAGCTAACGCTTTGATTTGATTAGGCAGGATAACAGGTATGTGGTCGCCGCTCAAGAACACTGCATTTAATGAATCTAGCCTTTGATTTGTCGCTGTAGCATACTCAGCCAATAGTAGCATTAATTGGGGCACACTATTCCAAATGGTTATACCATGTTTTAAAATTAGCTCATGCCAGTGATATGGATCTTTTGCTAATGACTGATCGGGAAAGACTATTGTACCTCCAGCTAATAATGGGCCGAAAATATCATATACGGAGAGATCGAAACTAAGTTCAGATACCGCCAATACCCTATCTTTATTATCAATTTTAAAATAATCATTAATGGCCTGTATTGTGTTTAACGCCCCCTTATGGGAAATCATTACCCCTTTAGGCTTGCCGGTACTTCCCGATGTGAATATTACATAAGCCAAATCGCCTAAAGCTATTTCAATTTTATTCGCATTTGAGTTTTTGGGTATATAATTAATAATCTCCTCAATAATCAGCCAGGTAAATTTATTCTCTATCGCTTGCCCCTGAACCATATTTTTAAATTGCTTCGCAGATACCAGAACGGTGCTAACCTGGCCTTCTAGTAATACTTCATTACACCGCTTTAACGGCCAGCTAATATTAAGTGGAAGATAGGCAGCACCGCACTGCATAATCCCCAATGCAGCAACCACTTGCTGATAGCCCTTCTCACTTAAAATAGCAATTAATCGACCTTTAGCAACAGGCTGATTATCCAGCAGATAGCCAGAGATTGCGTCACAATATTGGTTAATTATCTTATAACTATAACTACCGCTTGCATCTTTAATTGCTATACGATCCTGATTATTTTTAATACTAGATAAAACTTTAGCTATTAGGGTTTCATTTACCTCACTCTGCCAAGTACTATTTGCTTTATAAATAATTGAATGATCATATTCGGGCAATGCAGAGCTTGGAAGGCTCTGCTGCCAATCAACTTCAGATAAAAACTCGATAAGATTACAATAATATCCATGCATGGCTGCTATGGTTTCCCTAGCAAATAACTGCTCTACATAATCCCATTTTATGATGCATTGTCCGTTATTATTTGCTACTGTATGGTTATCAATCCATACATTGGCAGTTTTGGAGATATTGCTGATTACCTTACAGCCTTGCAAGGCTTCAAAACTGAATATTTCCTGAGTAGCCAGCCCGGGTGTAAATACGAAAGGAAAGAGTGGACTTTGCATAGTGCTGGTATTGGAATTAGCCTTATATTGTGAAATAATGTCGGTAATTGAACATGTCATATGCCTCAGATCTTCTTTTAGCGTTTTAGTTATCATAACTAAAAAGTCAGCTATAGACATGCCTTTTGTTCGCTTGGCTATTAACGGTATTGGCGAACCATAATTACCTAGCACTCCCTTTAATTGATTTTTATATGATGCAACAAGATTAATAATAATTTCGCTGGTATTAGACCATCTCATCATTGTCAATGCATAAACACCTATAAAGAATACCGTCGGAGTAGTCCTGATCTTGTGACATTTAGAGCGAATCTTATTATATACTCCGCTAGCAAGCTCCCTTTTTACCATTTGAAATTCAGGGGTCACTGTTAATGGTTCATTGGTAAGTAATGGAAAATTTTCTGAGCGTCCTTTAGAAAGATCTTTGCTTAGCCAATAAGCCAGGTCTAGATTGAATTGCACTGTACTTTTTAAATTATGTAGTTTATTAGTAAATTCAACAAAGCTACCAACTTGAATAAAATTATGGTTGATCAAATCTTCCTGGTAAATATTAACAACCTGCTTGAAAAAACTTATCCAGCTTCCTATATCAAGGAAAAACAGGCAGCAATGAAAAAATAAGATTTTATGGTCAGGATAATCTAATAAGGTAAATTTAAACCCAGGAAACTGTTTGACATCAAATGAACAGTTTTTAATTTGATTAAAATGCATGTCAGCATCACTAGCATTTTCAATGATATTTATTTTAACAGGCGGTATTGTTTGCTTAATTAATCCATAGTTTTCATTTTGAACTATGGCTCGCAACATATCATGGTTACTTACTACTAAATTAACTGCATTCTCAAACCTAGTAATATTAAGATCACCTAACTTCATTTGAAAAAGACAATCTGAATTGAGCCCACCAATATGGGAATGAAGTTGCTCGCCCATAAAATAAGCTCGTTGTAAGCCAGTTAAGTTAAATGTTTGCTCGTTGATATTCTTCAAATTGACCCTTTCAAAATCCTTAGAAGTAACAAAGCAGGAAGCGTCGTAATCTTAATCTTAAAAGTAAATGTCCTGTTCTAGCATTGCTAGTTCAGTCAACAACACCTACTAGGTTGAAACTACTTTTTTGGTATAAATATTGCTAAATTTTGCAATATGCTTAAAGTCTTTTAATACTACATCCTTTATTTCACTTACATTAATATTAGCCACTAAGCGATAATTAGCATAGTTTATAGTGTATAAGATCTTATCGTCAAAATTTTCAGTAAACAATTCCAATTCCTTTTGAGTGAGTTGGTTATTATCTAGTTTGCCTTGGGAAATTAACTGATCTAGTTTCAGGCCACTGGTAGTTCTGCCTGCATCAAATAAGCATCACGCAAATATTTGTCAGTATAATAATTCTTGCGAACACATAATACTCTAAAACCAAGCTTGGTATATAGTGCCAAAGCCTGTAAATTTGATGCATCAACCTCTAGCATGGCATATTTAGCCGCAAATTTTTCTGCGGCATCCTCCATTAGATGAGTCATAAGCGTCTCGCCCAGGCCGTTACCCTGAAAACTTTTACTAATTACAAGGTTAAGGATTCTGGCCTCATCAAGGCAAACCAGATAAACTGCATATCCGATAATTCTATCAGCATTATCAGTCACAACCCAGATCGGAAAATCATATTCAAACATGTCACTGAATTTTTCCTTAGTCCATTGGTCTTTATCCAACTCACTATTTATTTCTAATATACGAGGGAGGTCACTAACCTGGGCGCGTCTAAGCATATTTTTCCTTATAAATCTAATACTTTAACAAATTTTATAATAGTCAATTCAAAATGGCAATCATCATTTTTGATGAGGTAGTGTTTGCAAAATAAGTAGTAAAATAGCCGCCTATTTATCTAATTAATAAACTTGGAAAATTCAATAGCTTGGCATTTTATGTATAAAAACTCTATTACCACTCTACGCAATTTAATCTCTCTAATTACAATTTTAGCTATGCTATCAGGCTGCTACGATAATACAAAGGTCGCAATAATCTCCGCGTTGAACCAAGCGGATGCCAATAAAGCAATTTTAATATTGGGGGATAATAAAATAGATGCAGACAAAGTTGTTGACACTGACGGGAATTATACTGTTATGGTAGCAAAAAGCTCTAAATTGGCTGCGCTAAACCTGTTAACTACAAATGGAATCCCAAATGAGAAATTTACTAATCTTGGCCAGGTATTTAAAAAAGACAGTTTTATCTCTACGCCTCGCGAAGAGCATAGCCGGTTTTTATATGCCCTTGATCAGGAAATCTCTTCCCTGCTTTCGGCTATAAATGGAGTTGTAGAAGTAAAAACCATTGTTAATATACCACAATCAAATGATAATTTATGGAAAAGTGATTTACCCCAACCGTCCGCTTCAGTTTTAGTAAAATATCAGCGAGGCTCCCGGGTTAGCTTATATATCCCTAGAATCAAGGCATTGGTAAGTAACGCAGTTCCTGGTCTTACCCCTGATAAGGTAGAAGTAATAACTATGCAGCAAAAAGATGAATAAATTGTTGTTTTTGATAAGCCATAAACCAATTCTATGCGACTAATTACTTTAAAGCGGATAATCCAAACCCAAAAAACTCTAGCACAGTTAAATAACGACTATCTGCTCCACTTCTACCTGAAGGGCAATGCTAATGAACAGGCTAATGAACCAATTGTAGCAACTGATAAAATCAGGATCCATCTTAATGACCTATTATCCAGATTAATCCTTTTACCTGATGATAAGCTTGTAGAAGTGCTAAAGTTTGCTGTTTTATTAATATTTCTTAGTGATAAATCGATAATGCTGGCTAATAAAAAGCGTAATATTTTGCATAGCCTATTTAAAGATCAGGATATTCAAAAAGCTAAAAGCCTTAGCTTGAATCTGGGCATAACAAATTTCCCAAATGAAGTTTTTGACTTTGAAGATCTACTTCCTTGTGCTATATTCGGCCTAGCTAGAAGAATCTATCAATATAAATCAGATTACCTGTGGCTGCATGTTGAATCACGCCTAGAAGCAATTGCCTCACTACGCACAAACTACGCCCTTATAGACCAATCACTTCTACAGCAAGACCTGAAACACCTGGAAAAAACCTTAGAAATAGCAACCTCGGTCAAATGCTGTAATTTTTATAAGTATCACCATATCTTGGATATTATTCAGTAATGGCCGACAAAAATATATCTCTATAATGCTTATTTTTTAATACAGCCTTGAAATTGATGTGATGGACTAGATGAATTAGGCGTTAGGCTGGAAGCACTACTTTAGTTAGTAGAAGTTGGCAAAATTAAAGTTTCGCCAATAAGCAAAAATGATTATTGTTAAAAATATAAACGCTTGATAAGATATTGTTTAACTTATTCTGCATTTATTGTAATAAACTATTTTCAGAGGCCTCCAATGAATCTTAGCTCTCTTAGCATGTCTAGTTCTTTTTCAAAAAAACCTGTAAATGGTCATAGGGACTTTAGAACACAAAAGTTTATTGAGTTTATTAAATTATTGCATTCAACTTCAGGAATAGAAGGAGCTATTAAAGAACTACGTGAAGGATTAAATGAGAAGCGACCAGATAAGTTAGGTCGTGATGCTACAAAAGACTTCAGATGTCCAAGAAAGAAACAGGAAATAATTGATGACTTTATCTCTCGTATTGGAAGCAGTGAGTTATCACCAGCCACAAAAGAGGATGTTTGCGATGCGCTACATAATCTTAAATTAGAATACCCTACTTCTTTATATTTTGGGAATCGAAATAACAACAATGATAATTTAAAACAGAATAATACACTCCAATTAATAGTACAAACTTTAGACAAAATGCCGACAGATTTAGCAAAGCTGATCAGAGAACAGCTTTCAGAGCATCGCCAAGAGAAGCCTCTCCCAACTATAGATTCTAACTCTTCAATTTCTGAACAATTATCATCTATAATTATGGAAATTAACGAATCTATTAAAATTCGTAGGTATCAATCACTAGCAAAAATTATAGATAAAATGCCAATGGACCTAGCACAACTAAACCGGGAGCAGCTTTTAGGCTACTTTCACGAGAAGGGTTTTTCAATTTCTGAAGAATTAACATCTTTAGGTTTAGAAATTAACGAATCTAATAAAACCATTACATCCCAGCAATTAGTAGGTATTAAAAAAGAGGAAAAATTTAAAGAGCTAGAATTACGAAAGCTTGAAAAATTACAAAGAGATAAAGAATTAGCAAGTTTGTATAAAGCCAAAGCTGCGACTGGAATATATCATGGAACTAGGTATACAGAAAGTATCTTGAATAATGGGTTTAAAAATGACATGAAAAAAGGCGGATGTGATATTCAAAACAAAGACTTCCAAAAGCTAATCCCATATAATAAAAATAAGCATTTTTTCATTAAAGCAGAAGCTATTGAAAATAGGGAAGATCTTCAAGCAACTGTTAAAAAAGTGGAAATAGCAAAAAAACAAGCAATTAGTTTTGGGCATTATGCTAAAGGTGAAGATGATACTGCCGGTTTAATTAAAGCCTATGTCCCAATTTCAGAACAATTTGAAAGGAGAAAAGATCCATTTGCAGAAGAAGGTGCAATATATATAGAAAGAGAGATTGATAAAACCTATCTAGCAGGAGGTAAAAAAACGTTCACCTTGGAAGAAAATGGTGGAGCAGTCAACACTATTCGCTCAGTAGCACAATTTAGAGAAGGGATTGATGCTGATAATAAAATTGTAGAAGTTCTAAACTTAAGTAATGAAGAAGATCAAATCTTATTAGATATCAGGGAGTCAAACCCACATGGAGATGGAAGCATCGGCAATGATAGAGAAGATAACCAACAATTTCCAAAAAGTATTAAGGAAATAATAGGATCAATATCTAAGAAGATCTCCCATATTTCCAAACTTAGGGAGCAAAAGTGAAACATTCGCACCGATGGAGTTAAAGAATTACTAGGCATGTGGATAGCGCAAAATGAAGGAGCTAAATTGTAGAAATTTAGACTTGATCTGACAGCTCCAACTTAACTGACAGTTTCTGTATGATCCAAGTGTATACGTTATTGATAGCACAGGTTTTCAAATATATGGCGAAGGTGAATGGAATCGCAAAAAGCATAGAGATTCAAAACGTAAACGGTATGTTAAATTTCATGTTTTGGTTGATGGTACCACGTTACAATTAGTTGATTTTGTTGCGACTAACTCTGATGTGCATGATTGTGAAGTATTTGATCAATTGTACCTAATGGCTCTAAAGTTCTAACTGATGGAGCATATGGAACTCATGATGCAATGATAAAGCAGTAGAGAAAGATATTTATCTGGTTGCTAAGCCTAAATCCAGTGATGTCTTAAATCTTTATGATCCATCACCAGGTGACATGCTTCGCAATCCCATGGTGAATAAGTTCAAAACTAAGGGACTATAACCTACTTAAAGATCAAATCATCAATTACGATATTGCCAGTAGTGATGCTACTAGCCTGCAAGTTCTGAAAGAAGCGGGGCGCAACCCTGAAACAAAGTCTCATGTTTATTGTTTTAGGGGTGGCCCACCGGATAAATCAGTGGTGTTGTATGACTATAACGCCAGCAAGCATCAGGAATTTGTAAAATTCTGGTTTCTAGGCTTTGAAGGCTTCTTGTTCTGTGATACTGTTGCCGGAGCTAATGCTTTATGCTTGCATTATGGTTTACTCAAGACAGCCAAACTTCATAATCTGAATCCGTATGAATATTACGTTGCCTTACTGAAAGAAATCCTCCTCTGCCAGACGGTGGAGGATTATGAACAGCTCCTGCCATGGAATATTCGGCCAATCTTGGAAGAACTCAAAAACAAATCAACTGGTTATTAAGATCGGCTTTTGTTATTGACTCTAATCAATAGCACAGGTCAAGCATATTCTGCAAGACGGGTTTACTTACCGCTCACTATAAATCCGATAGGGGTAAACTGTTCCCCTATCTTCATTTTTAAGCTATTATTCAATATTAGAGTTATAATATTGAATAATGTAAATATTAGTTTTATAGAATTTAATACATTAATTACTACCTTTGTTTTGCATAATGTGCTACAATAAACTTAATTAATAATAATTATTTATGGAGAACATTATGCAACAACATAACCATGCTGTTAGATATGAATCTAAAGTATACTCTAAAGGTAAAACAACATTACCCTTAGAGATAAGAACTAAATTAGGTATTAAAGATAATGAAACTATCATTTATATACCACGTGGTAATACATTTGAAATAACTACTAAAAGATTATTATTAGACCAAATGCGCGCTAAATTACAGCAATCAGAAACTAGTTACTCAGTTGATGATTTCATTGCAGACCGCCGACAAGACGCTTTAGATGAACTGAAAGACTAAATATGAAAGAAAAATCTATTGTTGCAGTTTTAGATGCATCTGCTATTTTTGCCATCATTAAAGGTGAGCCAATTAATTTTGCTCCGGAGGATATTTTGGAGCATGCTGTTGCCACCACTTATAATATTGGAGAGGTTGCTAATAAGATGGTACTCAAAAAGCAAGTTACTCATCAGGAGATTTGGATATTGTTGGAGTCAATGATTTCGCACCCCTACAATATTGATATGCAACTTTCTGAATTAGCCACTAGTTTCTCAGAAGTAGTAGACGCTAGTTTTGGTATATCCCTCGGAGACAAATACTGCCTAGCTCTGGGTAAATTATTGGAAAAGCCTATTTATACAGCAGACCGTGCTTGGAAACAATTTGAATCACTACTTGGGGTACAAATCAACCTGATTCGCTAAGAGGATTATGACAATGAAACATCTGCTTTCGAAGGATAAAATTCACTTAGATGCTGAGCAAATCAATTTGTTATTTATGCAAATAGTGCCCGCGTAGCAAGTTTTGCAAATAACCAGCTACTCCTTGCTATTCAATGCTTTTTGCTATTTTCAAACACATCAAAATATTAGGCATTTTTGATGATAACACTTAAGAACATTATAGGTGGCAAAAACCAAGCACTTACGCAAATGTGTGAGCAAACTCGTGAACAAGCATACCTTGGCATGATTGACCAAGCTAGAAAACTTGGGGCAAATGCTATCATTGCAATGCGTTATGATTCTGACGGTATTGGTGGAGACCAATATCGAGCTAATGAAGTATTTTGCTATGGTACCACTGTAGTGATTGGAAGCTGATATGAAATATTTGTTATGCTTAAGTTTTGGCCATGTGCTTTTCTGGAGTAGTACACTTGCCCTAGCCTCTGAAAGCATGCCAGTTGCCCCGCCAACTCAACATTAACTAGTAATCGGTGGATGGTATTCAGTATTTTTTGACGATTATGACCAGGCAAAAGTTAATTCTATTATTAATATCCAACCGAGTATCGATAAAGTAATAAAATTGAAATCAGAGGCTTCGGCTCATTTTCTTTGAAAGCTAGAAAAGCAGGTTTAGTAAGAAATCCACGACATGGAGTTTCGATTCAATCAGAAGCTAGACATGTAGTCTATTTCCGGACAGGTAAAGAATTAGCTAAACTTGTTGATTTTAAAAAAAATTAATAAGTTATCCCCAGAATCTGTGGGTAATTGAAGAAATAATAAAATGAATGAAATTATACCAATCTCAAATATAATAACTCAATTGTCAGAATCTGTTGACAACACGGGGCTACTTGGCGCCAGCAATGATATTGATGCTATCGCTATATGGCTCCGCGAGTATAAGGGTAATATCAACACTCTAACCTCTTACAGGCAATGTGTAGAACGGTACTATTTATGGGTTTATTATCGAGGGAAACAACTAAATAGCATAACCCGTGAAGATCTGCAGGACTACCAGGACTTTCTGGCAGATCCTCAACCACGCGAGATGTGGTGTGGAAAGAAGAAACCTAAGGGACCAGAGTGGAAGCCATTTGTTTCTGGGCTTAGTGTTTCCAGTATTAGGTTGCAATTTTGGATCCTCAAAAATTTGTACAACTATCTGGTAGCTGCTGATTATCTCGCAAAAAATCCTTTCTTATTAATTAAGAAAATGCCTAAGCCAGTGGATAAAGGTATAGATCGTGTTTTATCTAAAAAACATATCGATTATATCCTTGAGTATATAGAACAAATGCCTGCCGAAACTTATACACAAGAATTTGATAAAGAACAAGCTAACTGGTTGATTCGACTGTTATTCTTATCTGGAATGAGAATTAGTGAAGTAACTAACGGCAAGATGTCAGACTTTACTTTTCAACGCGAACAATGGAGGATTAAAACTATTGGAAAGGGTAATAAATATGGGGAAATTCTAGCTACTGAAGATTTAATTGATGCTTTGGCCAGATATCGGAGATTTATCGGGTTCAGTTCCTTACCGGAACCACTTGAAGAATATCCGATTGTTATACGCAGGCGTGGAGGTGAGGTTTTACCTCTAACCTCTAATATGATTCATCGGATCTTCAAGAAAATCCTTGCTGCAACAGCTGACTTTATCGAGATCCAGGACTCTTCTGCTGCTTATTTATTTAGGAAATCATCAACACATTGGCTTCGCCATTCCAGTGGTACCCATCAGGTAGAATCTGGGATTGATGTGGTTACGGTTAAAGAAAATTTACGCCACAGTAATATTGATACTACCATGCGCTATGTACATAAGGATAAAACCAGCAAATATAAAGAAACAAATAAAAAATTTAAAATTTGATCTAATATAGAAGTTACGCATTGACAAGACTATTTCATTATGCATTAGCTGTAGAAATTAAATTTTAACTTCTACACATAACGTTACTGGCTTTAGAAACATTACCTAATTGTTTTGCTATTTCTAATTATCCCAATTTGGGTTTAATAATTTCTTCTGCAATAGTTATTTAACATTCCTAAAAAATATGAAATAACTAATCAACGCACTGGTAATAAAAAACTTTGTGGATTAGCTTATTCTAATAGCTAGAGCTAATATGTTAATTAAATTGCTAATACTATACCGGAAGGTGAACTAAATCCGGTCCCGCCACTATTTACACAATTAGAAAAACTACCATCACTATTCACAATACATTTAGTGACTGCGTTGCTATTCGAATTAGTTACGTACGCATAAAATTTAGCTGCAGGTGCTACCGTTACCTTTACTGTATAATCCCTGGTGCTTCCATCTTCTGCATGTACAGTATACGTTACTGGATTACTAAAATTATTCGCTGTTTGCCCGTCAACCTGGGTAACTCCATTTACAGTAACAGTATTACCTGTTGTGATATATGCAGCTACTAATGAACTAACACCTGTGCCATAAGGCATGGTTACTGCTATATTCGTTCCTGTAATTACTCCCTCAATTCCATTTAAAGAAAATGAGGTAATCTCTTTTGTACTTGGCGCAATCGGGCCATTTACTAAAATTGTAATGGGATTGAGAGTTGTTTCCTCCATACTTTTAGATGTAACCATCGGAATAATCTTATATGTTCCACCATAGGTAGTTGGGGAAACTGATATTTCTACCTCACAGGAATTGGCTATGCCGCTACCAGGAGTACCGATAAGACATGAGTTTGGAGATACTGAAACTCCATTAGTGCCTACTCCTGCCTTAAGCATATTTTCTGTACTTTTACGTAAAGGATTAACCGCTAATAATTTAACGCTAGAAAAATCAATTGAAAAACTTTGATTATCCGAGCCGCCAACGAGATATATTGCCTCTTTTTGCGGGGAAGTGGCTGTTACTGATAAATTATTGGCAGAGATATACACTCCTGAACCATTAGGAAGAGTCCCTATTTTAATTAGGCTGCCGCCGTTATTTGAAGAGTTATTAGTTGTACCTCCAGAACTACACCCTGTTAGAAATATGAAACACATAAAAAATAAATAAGCCAGTTTCTACACATAAGCTATTTTAGGGTTCGCACCATCAGTGGCCTTTACTCGATTTGGAAGGATACTACGTTCTTGGTATTTCAACCCCAGGTCACTACAAAAACTTTTTAAAACCGTTCTCTTATCGTCTTTATTATTAACCCCAGTAAGCATCTCATCATTTTCTTCCTTGATTTCAATATTACCTACTGGCTGTTTATTTATGCTTTTACCTTTAGTAACTGCTTTATTATTACTAGGAATATTTTTAGCATAATGGAAATTTAAAAATCGCTGACTTCCTATTTTGCTAGCCATGCTGCCTCCCTATGTTTCATAAAATCTATATAACACTACACTAAGCCATACTTATTGTAACTGGGTTAACTGGTTTATCCCTTTTACTGCCAAATTAACTGTTTTAGAAGCAACAGTTACCGCAGTATTAAGGTCTGTGGTGTTTTTTTGTAATTCGAGCAGCATGGTAGTGTCAATAGGCTCCCCTTCAAGTTGATGTGCATTAATTTTATTAACATTATTTTCCATTTTGCTATTTTGGTTAACAATTGGATTTAATAGTGCCTCTAGCGAATTTTCAAATATTGACTGAGCCTCCATATCCGTACTCCCCAGTTCATAAGTAGAAGTAAGCTCTGCTGCTTGATTTAGATTGGCATCATTATTATTAAGTGCCGGCGTAGAAAGATTTGAAATCAATGAAAACATGTTTTAACTTCCATAATATATAAAAAAATTAATACGGGACGAATGACTCTACTATCAGTGGCAGATTTTTAATTTTTGTCCAACCTTAATTGTTTGGGTGTGCAAGTTGTTACACTGCTGCAATTGCGTTGGAGAGATAGCATACTGCCTGGCTATACTATATAGGGTATCATTTGGCCTAACTATCACATAATTAGCATTATCAGGCACAGCTTGATTTGTAACCTGTATATCTTCATTAGCTGTAGTAGGCCCCTTGGTAACTATCAGCACCGTTGACTCAACTTTATTTGGAATTGGAGCCTTAACTATAGGCCGGCTTTCTACAGTTTGGCTGATAGCTTGTTGTACTTCAGTTGACTCTTTTGGCACTATCTGATAGGTATTTTTTATGTTAAAAGAATTACCGTCAATTGCCACATAGTCTTTTAGTTTATACAAATCACCCATATTCACAACTTTTGGCGTAACCAGATAGATTGTTGCAATTTTTTGTTTCTTATTCGTAGTGCTCTTAAAAAACCATCCAAGCAGCGGAATACTGCCTAAGAATGGAACTTGGGTAGTAACTTCGCGCGATACTTCCCGGGTATATCCGGCCAATAGGATGCTTTGCCCTTCAGTAATCAATGCCTGACTGGTAATGGTACTTTGCGTAGTATTGGGAAACACGTTATTGCTGTCATTCAAGACCCCATCCTGCAAGGTAACGGACAACTTGATCTGCTGCCGGTTGTTGTCATCAATTATCAGATGCGGAGTAATTTGTAATGATTGGGAAATTTGTGCCTGGTATAAATTATAGTTTACATTGTTCTGATTATTATTTATGCCGTTTGTCCCATTTACAAATAAGTTCTCAACAACATTTACAATTGCCGGTATATTATCTGATGTCGCAAGCGATGGACGCCCGACTGTCTGCGCCAGTTTTTTCTGTTCTAGGAACTGAAGACTAGTTGCAAACGAACCCATATTAGTTACCAGTAGCTGCCCTGGGTTTACCTGGTTATAGTAATAGGACAGATTGTTGGTCGGAGAATTTTGCGCCAGATTGGCAGCTCCAAAGCCACCAGCAGAACCTGACGAAGAAGCCCACCAATTAATCCCGGCGTCTTCTAGGTCATCCTGGTTAAGATGGATTATTAATACCTCAACCTGAATCATTGGAGAGGGAATATCGAGCATCTTAATCAGGTTCTGGTATATCTGCAAATTATTGGTTGAACCACGAATTATGACTGAATTTAGGCGGGCATCGGCCTGTACAATTGGATTACTGATAACCCCACTAGCCGACTCAGAAAACCCCGAAGCCGGATTCTGGTTTACTCCATGCTGACTATTTAGCGGAGTTAGCTGACTTAACTGGTTTTTGATTGGTTCGGCCACTTGCGGGGAAATTATATTTGAACTCCCGGCGGGCATTTGGCCCGTATTTAGCAATGACTGCAAAATTGTAGCTATCCCCGGGATAACTATCGGCTGGCCATTAAAGGACAATTGAATATCTGCGGCATTGGCATATTTTAGCCGATAAACGGCAAACTGCTGTGCCGAAGTCGATACGCCTAGCTGGCTGATATACTTGGCCACCAAATCAGTATAGGCACGCGGCCCATTAACAATTACCCGGTTTTCATTGGCAATTTCAGTATACCCAAACTGGCTGCTATATAAGCCAACCTCTTTTAAACTACGTTTAATTGCCGGCAAATCAGTAGCATTGACATTTATACTTCTATTCACATATTGGGTGGAACAAACATATAGCGTACCTGAATAATAAAACCAGTTAAATCCATACTGGCTGCCTAGCGTATTAAGCAGCTGTTCCTTGCTGGCTACGGCAAACCTGCCGCTTACTGGCTTTTTTAAGGCCTGGATAGCTAGGTCGTCCGAAAATTCAACTTTTAAGTTATTGCTTTTCGCAAATAGCAATAACGCGCTTTTGAGCGAATCACCATGGTAATAATAAACATAATCATTGTGCTGCTTGACCGCTATTGCCTGAGGTAATTCTTCAGCGCAAGCAAAAGTAAACAGCATTATTAAAATAAGCAGCTTTCTGGGCATAATTTGGACCTTGGTACCTTATACTTTCATATAAAAAATGGCTACAGCATTCTATAAAATAGGAGACTTATATAGAACAATCAAATAAAAAACTGCAGCCAATAATTTTAAATAATTAATCTGTTTACTTCGCAATCAATATATACTTGAGCGACTAGAAATATTCCGCCACATCTCGCTAATAAAGCCATAACTATTTTTTTAGTAATAAGCTTTCTTTAAGCTGATTTGAGAACATATTGTTTTGCCTAGGATTTGCAATCTCAAGATTATTAAAATCATCTACAATAACTTGAATCTGTTCCGGATATTGATCAGACAACGTCCGTTCTTGACCGGCAGAAAATATCCGATTAGCGATTTTAGTTAAATTAAGCCGAAGTGGCAATGTGTCTGATCCTAATAACATGTAATGGTTAACATTTGTTTGGCTACTGATAACTGTTTCATGATGTATATTGCTCAAATGCTGACTGAAAGTAGTTTTTAGTTCCACCGGTTTATTTACATAACTATTAAACACTTCTTTAGTATTTTTAGAAAGATTATTACTAATTAACTCATTGTCAATCTTTGAATTTTTTAATAATAATTTGACGTTGTCGGCGTTTGGCGTGATCCCTGCCCGAAATAAAACAATTCCGGCGACGCTTGAACACATTTTGCGTAAAAATGATTTAATTATTTTTTCGTCCAGCTTCATTCCTGTATTCATTTTCAGAAAGACGTCAAGTGAATCAGCCAACTCCTTCCCCATACCCTGGATTAATTTATCCATTTCTCCTTTACATAACTCTATTGAATTGGATACCGATTCTGATTTTAGAGTCTTTTTTAAGTGCATTTCCAGCTTTTCCATCGCCATAACAAGTTTTTCATTTTTACTTATAGATGTAAAAAATAGTTCCATCGCTGCCAGTGATGGTAATTCTTGAGATAAGAAGTTAGTTCTGGCTGGAGTGCTACCACTAACTGAAGCAGATAAATTAATCGCTTCATCCTTCATTGATTTTTCCCTTTTTTGCATGGCAGTATCGTTATACGCTAATTCCAAACCGGCTGCACCATAATCAATTTGTTTAGCATACTCTATTAATTTAGGTCCAATTTGACTCTGATTATCCCCAACCATAATATCTGCGAGAGTTTCAAGTTGTTCATAGTTATAAATATTTCTTTGCAGATCCAACATTAATTCTTCAATCTTATTATTTAATTTAAACTGTTGACTTGCCAAGTCGTTAATTTGCTGCTGCCAATCTTGTTGCTGTTTAGCCCTTTCTTCCAGTCCCACAACCTGTGGATTAATTTGAGAAGATTCTATATTTTCATATAATGATTCTAACTGATCAGAATACTGGTCTTTTTCGTTTAATAAATTTTCAATTTTAGCTTTGATTGATCCATTAATATGTGCTCCCTCACTCATGAGCGGATTGGAGTAAACTCTATCATGAAAATATTTTTGAGCCTTGCCAAGATTCTTTATAGATTCTTGTAACTGTTGCTTTTGGCTATCTAGCAACTTTGTTAAAGCTGCTTGTCTTTGTTGATAAACCACATCAAGATCATCAATTTTTTTAGTAAGAGTTGCGTCGCTCTTATCATTTATGCTAACTTGCTCTGCCCCTAATTGTTTACTAATCTCTTTCGCGCTTTCTTTTGCTCTCGCTAATAATTGTTTAACATTTTCATTAAGTACTGCCCATTGGGTAAAAAATTTATCTTCATGCAGCAATTCCTGCGGCATATTTATCATTATTTCTTGACATTTAGATAATAAGCTATTTAATTGCTTATTCTTTTCCTCTAGCTTAACATTTGAAGCTTCAACTTCTCCAATTATCTTAGTTAAGCTGAAAACCTCTTCACTTAGCTGTTGAATTGTAGAGTTTAAAGTTTGTTCTTTTTCTGTATATTCCTGTTGTAATTTGTCATTCAATAATTTTTGATGTTCTATTTGGCCATTTAATTCATTGATTAGCTTTTCATTTTCTTGCTTTTCGTTTTCTAACCGTTTTATTTGCTGGTATTGCTCAGAATTATCATTTTGAAGTTCTTGATTTTTCTTTTCCAATTTCGAAATTTCTTGTTTATTTTTAGCCAATTCCGCTTGCTGCTTGTTATTCATGCTATCCAGAGCCTCATTCCTGTCTCTTAACTGGCTTATTTTTTCCTTATTGTCGGAAATTGCTTTTTGTTGGTTATCAATATGCTCTCGCAGCTGACTAATATGTTCAGTTAATTTAACGCAATGTGATTCTAGCTTTCTACAGTAAAAAACTAATTTAGTATTAGCCTGTTTAGTAGCCTCAAGCTCGCCATTTATCTTCTTTAGGTCACCGTTTAATCCAGTTATAATATTGTCTTTTGTTTCTAATTGTCCCTGTAGTTTTACAAAGTCTTCATTCAGTTTTTTAAGACTATTCTGCAACGCTTCATTTCTAGAGTTTAAAGTGTTTCTTTTTCCTTCCAATTCACTATTTTTTTCTTCTAATTTTTTATTCTTATCAGTCAAGTTATGTATTTGCTCATTAAAATCATTAATCTTATCTTGATTTTTTTTATTCTCTTCTTGAGATGTTGTTAAACTTTGTTCTAAATTAATAATTTGATTATTTAACTCAACTATTTGTTTTTGATTATTTTCAATATTCAATTTTAATTCTTCAATTTTCTTATCTAATTCTTCTTTTTTATCCTTAATAGTATTTATTTCGTCTTGCTTTTTTCCAAGTTTATCTTCTAGAGTAATTATCTCTTTGTCGCGCAAGGAAATAGTATTATTTGCAGTATCAAATTTTGCATTTAGATTATCCACTTCGGTTTTTAGCCTTAAAACCTCACTTATGTCATTGGTTCCAATACTGGTATGCTCATTAACTCCAGCGCTATGGTAGTTGAAAGGACTAGAGGAGCGCATGGCACGTAGAGTAATAACCATTTCCCCATCCCCATTTGGTTGCCCTTCCTGTTCTTTTTTCTTCAACTCCATGATATGAACATCTTCTTTATTATCTCTTATCAACTTCCTTATAGATTCTTTTTTATTATCATTTAAACTTTTATCAAGAAATTCAAATGCCTTCTTTAAAGCTGCTTCACGATTATCAGCTGAAGACAACGAAAAACCAGTGTTTTCTCCTTCTTGTAGGGACAATTCACATGCTTTTAATATACAATAGCCTATCATTTTATTCTGTGTCCGCGTAGTCCCTCCCCCCATTAAGGAACTACGGTGTGTAGCAAGTGCTTTTACATTGTCACTTGAATTTTCTCGTGGATTAAGAACTTCTTTAATCATTTGTGATATTGCTTTTTTTTGCTCTTCCTTATTTCCTTTATTCCTAGCACAGGCAGCATTTAATTCCTTGGCACACTCCTTAAGCGCTTCACCCTTGGCAATTCTATCGTTAGTTGTAGACTGACCATTTACTTTAATTATTTTTGCCTTAGGAAAAGCCGTTGGCCTCATACTATTGTTAATTTTTGCCATTTTTACTTACTCGTACTTCTATATTGTGATTTGCTTAAATAAATTAAATTGTCAAAAATATTGATATCAAAGATTAACTACCTTATCTCATTAAAGGTTCGAAAATGATAATTACATTTTTGAGATCTATATTTAAAAAATTCTGTTAGACCGTAAAAAGAAGATAACTCTGAGACTGAAACACGCTCTAGGATTAGCACGTTTTACATTCAATTAAATTCTTAATTCAATTAAACTTCAATTTGGAAATTTCATTTCATTCTTATATAATTTAATGTGATTGTATTATTAGCAATGAATTCCGTCAATCATCAAAAATGATTATTGCTAAATTATGAGTGAGCACTTAAAATCTTTAAACTATTAATACAATAAGCTGATATTCTGATTAAAAGTAGCGCTGTAGCATAAAGATGAAGCAAATAATTTGGAATTTGGGAAAAAATCAAGCGATTACAGCAGCAATAAAGAAAACTGTATCATTACGTATTATTAAAGTATTCAATTAACTATTTTGAAAACATTGGCCCTAGTTTCTTTTAATCATTTGTTATGTATAAAAGATTATACTTTACAATATGTTGCAGCCAATTAATATATAAAGGTGTAAGGTACTAAAGAATGGACTCTATAGGTCACAAAGGTGTAAATAATTTGTATTCTGGTGCATTGACTGAAAGTAACCGGGATAACCTGGTAAAAAAACAAAAATATGACTGTTTATTTGAAGCACATGGGTTTATAAATAATTATCTTGCTAAAAAAGAAGATTTAAATACAGCTATTGAACAAATACAGAAAGATCTAAATAAAAGTCAATTTAACTTTGATAATACTGTGCGGGGTTTAAAAAATAAATTGCAGCTTGACAATACTAAGGAGAATGAAGAGGCAGTCAAGAAGTTTGTTATAAATGTTGCTCTTCTAGCAAAGCATGATACAAAATCTAATACAAAAACAAACTGGTTTTATTTTACCAATAAAACTACTCATATAGCTTTATTATTGGATAGTGCAAAATGCGAAGAATACATAAAGCAACAAGGACAATTGAGCGAAGCTGATACTTTAAAAAGTCAATTACTGGGAGGTGAACGTAAAAATAAGGATGTAAGAGACTATTTTTATGACAAATCAAAATATACAAATAAAGAAAAAGAAAATTTTGCTCGTAAAATTCGCTATGATATGGGCATTGGGTTTGGCGGCAATCAAACCAAGCTAAAAGGCAAAGATTACAAAAGTGCAGATAATTATTTTTCTATGGCAACTGCTATTATTAATCAAGCACAAATCAAGCAAAGTGCTAACGAGCAAATGGAAAAGATTCCAAATCACCTCAATGAATTATACGATGAAATAAAGCTAGATGATGCAATAATAGTACCAAAATCGTCATCTGAGGTAACTGATATTTGTAGTTCAATCCACGACTTGATTTCTTTATTACCTAACCTGCAAAATCAAGAAGATGATGTTGAGGAGCGTAACCAAATCTTGTCGCATTTACACGACCTACTCCAACAATATACTAAGATATTACAAACATTAAATAATGGTTCAATTACTATAGATTCCGGGGAAAAAGATACTTTACTTAAGATTGCCAATTTTTTTAATGAAGCTTTTAATCATCAGTATGTCAAGCAAGACCGATCACGTGCTAATGCTGCAGAATTTATAAATCACGTAAAAGAAAGATTAGACATATCGCAGCTGCCAAATAATCCTCCAGGGGATGCTACACATACTCGTAAACAAGGTCAACTTGGTTTTATAAATCCTTTCAGAGGAAATAAAATAAAGGATGCGCAAGAAAAAGAAAAAAAGGATTTCGAGCAATTAATTAAGAAAAATAAGCGTGAAGTGGTTCCTAAATTTAATGAATTAGCTGAACAGTTTGAAAAAGACATACTTAATTTTACTCAAGGCAGTGCTAAATTTATTGATTTTAAATCAATATTTAACACTTATAAAAAGCTTAACGAGGAGTATCAGAATGCTCTAAAGAATAATGCCGCCCCCCCCAAAAAACTTGCCAAAATGAGGTTAAAGTTGGATACTTACAAACAGCATCTAACTAATTTAATAAAATTGGGAAAGTTAGTTAACTCACTTAATCCCGCTTACTTAGGCACGAAACCAGAGCAATTTGCAAAAGGTCTCTACGGTCTACACATCATTAAACAAGCTATGATGGATCCAAATGCTTCATTGAAAGATAAAAATGATCTCTTAAACTACATTTTTAATCTAATAGCAAAGGGAAAACCGCTTAAATCAGATTCTAGATATTCAAATTTTAAATCATTGAATAAGGAGTTATCAGAACAAGAATCGAAAGTAGAAAATATAGTTGTTGATAACGCTCCAGAAGAAATCCCGGCTGCTCTTGCAGCCAAATTCCCTGAATTGAATTTAAACAATTTAACTGTAGAAATTGAAAATTTTTCTGAAACATGTACAAGCTATGTGAATTCCTCAAATGTAATTAAAAACAAGTCTGGTTACCATGCTAAGGATTATAACGCTTTCAAAGATGGTGAATTACAGTTGCAAAGTTTAATTCCTACTATAGAATACTTTAAAAACCTAAGTCTTCCAGAGAATCAGGTTGCTGAAGATATTGACCCAATCATTGCAAATATAGATAAGTGTAATTTTAACAATACTATAGCAAAGGAGAACTATAGTCAGCTTGTTGTTAATTTGGCAACAGAACGCATTGCAATAATGGGCCCAATATGGGAAGGAACCTTTGCCGCTTTCAATAAAGCATTTGAGAGTATTGAGACACAAATACAACCAATAAATGCAAAAGATACGAAACATGCTAATTATATTGAGCAACTATTAAAGATGTTTGATGCTGCCGTTAAAGCAAAAGATCTAGAAGATTTCATGAAAAGTAAACTACCTATACCTGATTATCAACTTAGATATTCTTCCTATATGGAAAGTGTATTTTATTTTGCCAAGAAATATGATAAAAAAACTTTCGAGAAATATGTCAAAAATTTAAATACGGAGGTTGGCGTTATCCAATTCCGCAAAGCAGCTCAAGACGCTAAGGCTGAACTGACCCTTAAAGCATTAGCAAATGAATTATATAATTATAATGTAAGGCTCTCAGATGATACTGATTTAGAAGATAAAAAAAATTGCTTAGTATATGATAAAGATAATGATAGATTTACATATAATGGGGAAACATTAAACTTTGAATCTCATCCGGAATTGAAAAATAAATTCTTACATGTTTTGCAGGAGCACAATAATTCTCGATTAGATAACTTTAAACCTTCTGTAATAAAATATCAAGATTTATGTCAAGTATTAGGTAAGGAACCTGATTTCGAGATTAAACTCCCGTTTAATTTAAAAGCCCTACTTGAACCAGAGTTTTCCTCAGAGAATCTAGGAGATGCTGCGACAATTTTATCTGCTTTCAGTGAGTTTAAAGAGCAAATGAAGCCAATTTATCAAACAGCTTCAAATTGGGTTGACTTGCTGGAGAACACCGATGCCGAAGCTATTGGTATTAAAAAATTAGAATCTACACTCATTCTCGCGCGAAATATTTTTGAAGACTTACATGCTCAATTTCATGAATATCTTAAGGTTAAGGCTATGCTTATGCAACTACCTGATAAAATTGATAACGCAACATTTACTCAGTTACTTATTAAATGTAAAAGCTTCGAGTTAGCGCTTACAGGCCTCATTAAAAAGTATGATTCATTATTGGCGAGTTTGAAGCAGGAGCACATACAGGATTCAGCTAAGTTTTCTACAACATTGAAAAGTCAGTTTGAAAATATACTTCAAAAGGATAAAGGCCAATTTGAGAAATTGTTAAGCGATGTTAAACAGATGAATTTTGGCGCTCAATTGCAAAATCGCGAGATTAATGAAGGGGCTTTCGACAAATTAAAACAATTGGTTGAAGCTGCGAACATAGTTAATGATGGCATTATAGCGTCACTAGGTGATTATTATTCAAAAATTTGCACAGCGATTAATTCTGCAGAGTGTAGTATCCTGCCATTTTATATTGCTAGTATGCTCATAGCCAATCCTAGACAATTAGAATTTAATGAAATATATCAAGCATTTTCTCGATACTTTGTAAACGGCAGATATATTGTTGGTAAAGATGGAATTGAGCACATTAATAATCATAATAATGGGTATCAAATTTTTGCACAAAATAACTTAATGCCCGTAGTTAGAGCTAAAAAGGAAAATGATTCCTTATTGAAGATAGTTCAGGACAGCTTGAAAACTGATTTTTTTAATTTAAATGCTAATAAGCAAAATAAGGAAAACCTTGCCAATCACTTATTTCGTCCGGGAGGCAATGATACTGCTGAATATCAGATACAGCAGAGTGACAAGAAAAATGACGAATTTATAAAAAATCATATAAAGTCGTTTGACTTCAATAGTAATTTAATTTCAAAAAGGGCATTTAACAATTCCACGGTTATAAATAATAGCAAAATGGAAACAGACTCAATTTTAAATAAGCCGGCGAATGAATTATATAACGATGATGATGGTAAATTAATCCTTAGCCAGGCTTACAATGCTTTACAAGGTAAATTGATCTATTATGCGGCCAAGAATAAACTATCAGCTAAAGCCCAACACAACTTGCTTTTATTACAATCTATTTCTTTACAAATGTTAAATCTGTTAGGCTTAATTCATGATAATGTCAATGAGCTAAACTTGAAAAAACTGCCTAAAAATGCTCGGATAGACACAGAAGTGGCGGTGGAAATTCTTGATATTCTCAACTTTCTTTACCAGGCATGTACTAATAATTTAACTGAACGTGAAATACTTGAAAACCTTAAGCAAGAAGATCTGGTAAGCATCAATAATTTCATGAAGAGTATTAACCATAAGTTACAATCCAAAATACTTCCTGAAAACAAGAAGGAAAAAATAAAAGACTTAGAAGACACAGTGCAAGAATTTGTAAATTTTATGAAAAAACCTGATGGGCAAGTCTCTGAACTGGAAGATCAAATTAAAGCTTTTAAATTCAGCAATACTTATAAGGCACGTTCCAACAAAATTATGGCTCATGATGGTAAAACTGGCCAAGCAGGAACGGCGCTCTTGTATTTTAAATTATTCTCAATGTATCGAAAATGGCATGAGAATGATCAATTAGAGAATAGTGTTCGTCAAATTCAGCAAATGAATAATAATTATAAAGTGGAAAAATTTATCTAAAAATTTTGGTATGGCATGATTATTTCTATATTATTGGCGCAAAATTTAGGATTCGTTATACAACGTCTGTTATGTTAACTGCCAAAAGTGGCACATTAGGATCTAAAAATATTACAACTTTGATAATCATCTCGAATAAAATATTAAAATTTAATTATTGGAAACGCCAACTCGACAATTTTTAAAAAAAGCAATCAATCTGGCGTTAAAGATAAGCAGTATACATATATTGCTAGATTCAGATATACTAACTGGGATAATCCTGCTACCTTTTACAGTACCCTGCTGAGATAAGGAAGGTAATTTATACCACTATAATGCTATAGAATCATTTAATAGTCATCTTAGAAAAGGCTTAAAAATAAGCGTACATTTCCCAATGACGAGGGAGTTTTTAAAACACTATTCCTGGCATTTGATATATTGTCAAAGAGTGGACCATGCCTATACAGAATTGGAATGACTCTATGGCCCATTTTATGTGTGCATTAAATGTCTAGCGTCTAATTGTCCTAAAAAGTTACTCAGTCCACAAGTCTAAATTTCAACATTTTAACTTCTACAATGGTTCAACAATATAAGTTTTACACCAAGAATTGCCTGTAATTTGTTTAATTTTATATTTCATTCCAGTTGGCAACAATACTTCTTGTTCTTGACTAAGGCCCTCACCCAGAGAATGGACTGGATAAGACCGCACTTTATTATTTTTTTCCATTTTTAACAATATATGACCGTCCTGATCTGCAAATCTCCGTGCCCCCTGGTTTGACGTTTCGCCATCGAGAGACCAGCTTGAAAATCCTGGAACATAAATTATATCACCTTCATTGTACTCTTTTTCACCTACATAATGACCACGAAATAAATCTGTTTCTTGAGTACTCTCAACAAATGAGCTCTCAATACGTTGAATAACTTTATTAGTTAAATGGCTTAAAAAGCTATATTTATCTGTGGCATTGTAAAAATCTGATTGAATTTGAGTATAACTATCATCAGGTAAGAACGATAATAAAGCTAAACCTAAAATATAATATTTTATTTCAGCAGTTAATGTACCATTATTTAGTCCGTCTTTAATACTATTTTTTAAATTATCATTAAGTTTAGACTTAATCAACATCTCTTCAAAAGAATCTCCTTTAATCATGTCATACAGATTACCTCGTTTACATGAATTAATAAGCTTATACAAATCACTAGTATACAATTTTATAAAATGAGTTATATCAACCTGATCCAATTTTTTAAGATTCTCAGCAACTTGTATAGTTGGCGAAGCCGTGGTTAATTTTCCATCCATGAATTCACCATGATAGTCCAAGTCATTTACCATACCATTGACTAATGAGCCATCTGCAATGGTTGCCAAGTATTCTTGTTTATTATATAAAATGATTCCATATTTTTTATTTTGAACTTCATCATAGTTTGGAGTATCAGGCGATAATGGGCTAGCATTTTGTAAACACCCATATTCGTTAAATATATATTTTTTACCTTCATATTCTTGAATACCAGAGGCAGCTTCACCATTTTTAAAACAATTTTTGGTCCCATATAGCTCCATTACTCCATTTGCTGGTTCGCCGTCTTTATAATATTTCGACTCTATATAGCCATTTGCTAACGTATATTTTACCGAGTTAGTATCATTTTTATAGTATTTTCCCTCATACTTAAGCACTCTCTCGGTAACCGGAATTACATATAAATCTTGTGAATTGTTAACTTTATAAATTCCAGCTTCTGTGACAACTTGTTGACCTTGTACTGGGATATGCTTACCATCATATTCTTTAAGCTCTACTTCATTATTCTGATTATTAAGATTATTTTCATATAATTTTCCATTAATTAATAACCATTTTCCATCATAGACTCCATTAATCTGCCCAGCTTTTATCTTTAGCCCTTCGAACTCCTTCCCTTGGTTATAAGAAGTAAAATTACTTTGAAGCATTCCATCATTATAGAGTTTAAAGTTGTTATCTTTATCTTTACAAATCCCAGTATAAGGTTTAACTTCATCGCTTGAATTATCTTTTATATATATTCTAGAACCATTCTTATATAGTTTAGTTGTATCACCAGGTAGCCCGTTTGTGTCTGTAAACTTAAGATACTGAGATTCTGGCATAGCTTGAGAATTTTTTGCCGGGTCTAATTTAGAATTATCAGAACTAACATTATTATTTTTAAAATCATTTTGGAATCGATAGCCCAAGGTTTGTTGAGCTGTGGAAGCGTTAATATCAAGCGAATTTGACGCTTGTGTTGTTTTATTCAAATTAATGTCGCCATTATCCTTCTCTTCACCAAGCTTATTTATGTTTGGCTGATCTTCTAAAAATTTATTTCTTACATCTCGATTTGATATATGCTTAATATTACTAGCACTGGTTCTTTTATTTGCTAAATTTAATATATTATCAACAAGGCGCTTAGCACTATCCGTCCGATAATCTTTACGAAATAAGGAGTATTTTTCCATTCTGCCTGTATGCATGCATATAATTATAATATCCCTTGCTCTGTCTGGATCAACTCCCATCTCAATTAACTGGCCCTTTAAGTGTTCGGTTAGCTTTGAGATATCTTTATGAATATCATTCTTAATATACTTATTCTGGCTAAAATGATCTCGCAATACTATTGTTGCATGCTCGATAATGTTAGCTAATTGAATCAGCTGTTCTCTTGAAGGCATGTTTAACTGATTACTATTACTAACTAGCGTATCTTGCGAACCAGGATAGCCTGCTGTATTTTTAGTTGAGTCATTATTGCAGCTAAATAGAGCATCAATTGCACAATCTATACTTGTATCATTTCCATTATTCTTTGTCCGAGAGAGTATTGCAGCGCCTAGGTTTTTTTTAGATATGTTCCTTGCATTAATTAAATCTTGTTTTGTTTTTACAATCAGGGTGGCTGAATTATTATCTCTAAGGCAATTTTCTAAAACAGCTAACCTTCTTGTTATACTAGTCACAATAATACCTTATAAAAATTATTTGAATCATATTGATAATTGTTGTTGCGCAAATTAGCTAGATCAACGCTAGTAGTGGATTATAATTGAATTAATCTAATACCACAATAATCAATATTGCTGATTTAGCGCCCTTTAAATGATGAAATGTACCAAGGAAGGAAACAGCAGGAGTGAAATGTAGATAAAGAAAGAGGGTTAGATGTTTTAGATTATAATTAATTTTGCCGCAATTAAGGTAATAAATTATGCTCAAACCACAACACAAACCGATAGATACTATATTTGGCGCAGAATTGCAAATAGAACCTCAATAAGCCACATCGCTTTAGATGGTAAAACTGCTTCATTTATGCGACCAACGCCCTTTAGGTTAGCTACATAACAGCTATCTTGCGCTCCCAAGTAGCCGGGATGTTCAGTATAATTTCCCTGTGAGCTTCTTTTTCCCGACATAACCAGATAGACCTAACGCCAGCTGGTGAGATTATTATGTCGCGTTGAAATTAATTTTAGCCATATTTGGTTAAACCTACTAAAAATAGAGGTATCCTATATTGGATACCTCTATTCGCTTAGCTTAGTAGCTTTATAAATGACTGGTAACATCAATCTGTACCGTCACCTTATCCGCATCAGCAATAGCGCCATTCTTCTGCGGATTGCCCATCCCGGCTATGTTCAAATGATAGCTGCCTACATCAAGGTCTGGAGCG
>JACCDN010009307.1_pt1 | contig 58069 bp, 58 predicted proteins | sample 7441691 | NCBI WGS metagenome assembly JACCDN01 (sample SAMN15323439, study PRJNA562643) | freshwater metagenome | isolation source: river surface water | place: USA:Blue River Watershed | collected 2017-08-16 | reverse complement strand
TTCTAACTGCGCTTTCGGCAACCTTTATTGTCCCGGCAGGGATCAGATGTTCCAAAGAACCGAATAGATTCCGATCAGTCTCGAATGTAGTTAGGTCGCGGGCATTTACGCCAAGTAATTTGGAATTAATGTCAACCGCGTAGCGAACCTCGTCGGCTGAGTGGGTTTCTACGAACGCGGTCATATCCAGTTCCTCAACTAGCGCTTTGAGTGCCTCTAGCTTCTTTTTTTCCAAGCCCGCGACTATCAAGAGCACTAAATCCGACCCCGCAGCACGTGCTTCAAGAACTTGGTACTCGTTTGCAATAAAGTCTTTACGCAAGATTGGAACACTTACTCGATTTCGTACCGATCGAAGATCATCAAGACTGCCCTTGAATCTGTGAGCTTCAGTCAGAACTGAAATGGTTGACGCTCCATTGTTGGCATAAGTCTCTGCCAATAAAGCTGGATCGCTTATCTCAGCGAGGTCACCCTTAGATGGACTGGCTCTTTTTACCTCTGCAAGAACTTTGATGTGATTTGCCGGAGCCAGGAAAGTCAGTGCATCTAGCGGTGGTGTTGCCTCCAGCGCTAATTTTTCGACCTGTCGGAGTGAAACAGACTCCTCGCGATTTTTCGCGTCTGCAATAGCGCCAGCGTAAAGACTTTCGAGCACTAGTGCTTTGCGTTGTTTCCGTAGCCTGCGCGCTTCAAGACGAAGCCCGCAGCAAGTCCAGCAACGATTAGAACTCCACCGGCGATGATGAGTGCTGAGTTATTGAGCCACGCACCCAGAGTTGCAATAGCGAATGCGAGCATGATTGCGATAACCGTGGTCCAAGCAGCTATGGTGTCTCCATGGCCTGGGTCATTTGCGTTTGCTGACATTTCAGCCTTTCTTTAGAACTACGACAATTCTAGCCGCGTTGTGAATCCCAAATATCAATGGCACTGGCGGGATCGCGCCGGTTACTTTTTTTATCGCCGGTTTCCCGATTCCACCCTTCAGGCTTAATGGCTAAATATATAGCCAGTGACATGGCTATAAGGCAGCCGGTAAGCCAAAGCCAGGGAAATAAGTTGCCTTCGGTTTGAAGTCCGGCAACACCGTGTGTCTTTGCAATACCGGTCAAGCGTTCAAGCTGAGGGTCCAGTTCTGCGATGTTATTAGTGGAGAGCTGTGTTGTGACCCAAACCATGAGGATGAGCGAGATAATCGCTTGAACGAAAAGAACGCTTCGCGCTACCCTGGGTGTCAGGAGAAAAGCAATGAGACTGGAAACCAAAATGAAGAGTGTCACAGGCAGCAAAATTGAGTAGGTCTCGCTCCCCTGAAAACCACCAAGTACTTTGATTTTTCCATCAATTGTCATTGAGATTGTGAACCAAACCTGAGTCAGAAGGATCAACCCAAGTAGTTGAACAAAAAGCAGAAAAAGAAGGATTCGACGTTTATTCATGTGTGGAACAAGTTTCTATTGCTCTTAGCGGAGCGCTCGCTTTAGAAATAGTCTCCTGGTATTCGCTCTCGGCCATGGAATCCAAAACGATTCCTGCGCCGGCTTGAACCCTCGCAACTCCATCTCGCACAAAAGCTGTTCTAATCGCAATTGCCAAATCTGCGTTACCCAAAAAGTCGAAATATCCGACCACTCCGGCATAGAGTCCTCGATTGGCAGGTTCCAACTCATCAATTATTTCTAATGCTCTCGGCTTGGGTGCTCCAGAGAGAGTTCCAGCCGGGAAGGTTGCTCTAAAGACATCAACCGGCGACTTATCTGGTAGCAGTTCGCCCTCTACCGTCGAATTTAGATGCATAATGTGACTAAATTTGTGAATCTGCATGAATTCAGAAACATGTACCGAATCTGGTTTACAGACTTTCAATAAATCATTGCGCGCAAGGTCTACCAACATCAAGTGTTCCGCGCGCTCCTTGTGGTCTGCAATTAATTGCTGAGCGAGCAGATCATCCGCTTCAGGGCTTTCTCCCCTTGGCCGTGAGCCGGCAATGGGATGCATCTCGGCGTGCCCGTCATTTAGGGTAACCAACGCCTCTGGTGATGAGCCAACCACAGCGTAACGGCCTTCTTCATCTTCGAAGTTCAAAAAGTACATATACGGGCTTGGATTCAATGCCCTCAAATTTCGATAAATGTCCAACGGCTTTGCATCCGTTGCCATGTCGAATCGCTGAGAAAGTACAACTTGAAAAACATCTCCAATGCGTACGTATTCTTTAGCCTTGGCCACCGATTTGAAGAAATCTTCCTTCGAAACTTTGTGAGTAACATCCCCATTATTTGCCTTAGGCGATGAGGCATTCAGTTTCGTCGAGGCTAATTTCACCCTCATTCCCTCGATCTTGTCCAAGGAATTTTGATACGCATCTTTGATCGACTTGCCTTCCTCCAGAAAGGCATTGCTAAGCAGGTGAATCACACCTTCGTGGTGATCGACAATTGCCATCTCGGAAGACATGCTCAAACTCATAATCGGCGAGCGGTAGTCCGAAGGTGGCTTATTTGGAAGACTTTCTATTTCTCGAATAAGGTCCCAAGCCAACATGCCCACTAGACCCGAGGTGAGCGGTGGCAAATTTTCCAATTTGGGCGAATGCCATGAAGAACCAATTTGCTCAATTGCGTCCAGAGCCGAATCACCTAAGTCAAGGGCTGACTGATTTGGGAATGGTGAAAGACCTCTCGAAGTTTTCCACACCGCGCTTCCGTCAGAGTATTTGACTAGTGAACCTCGATTATTCACACCAACGAATGAATATCGGGACCAAATTCCTTGCTCAGCGGATTCCAAGAGGAATGTGCCGGGTTCGTCCAAAGCCAATTTTTCAAAGATTGAGATGGGATCTTCGGCTCCGATTGGCAGAGTCTTGTAAATGGGAATCAAATTGAACTTCGAACTCAATTCAGTGCACTGTTTTAGGCTGAGGTTGATGGTCACGAAATATCGTTTCCATCCCCTGAGTTCGCAAAATATAGTGTTCGAACATCGAAGCATGAGTCTGAACCGGTGTGACAGGCTGGGCCGTTTTCGTTTACCTTAATTAGTAGAGTGTCGCTGTCGCAATCAACTTCAATTGAAACAATAGATTGGGTGTTTCCCGAAATTGCTCCCTTGTGCCAGATTTCTTTTCTAGAGCGAGACCAGAAAACAGTTTCTCCCATCTCAATGCTCTGGGAAAGGCTTTCATGATTCATCCAAGCCATCATTAAGACCCGGCCGGAATTATTTGACTGAATTACGGCGGGAATTAGTCCGTCCGCATTGAAGGTCAAGTCTTTCAAAAGATTGCTGTCGATAGGCATTAGCGCACCTCGAATCCGGCATGTTTTAGTTCAACTTTGGCTTCCGCTATGGTAACCGAACCTTCGTGAAAAATGCTGGCGGCCAGGATAGCGTCGGCACCCGACTCGGCTGCGACTGGAAAATCTGACGCCGTTCCGGCTCCGCCAGAAGCAATAACGGGAACATTGCTTATTTCGCGGATTGCTCGAAGCATCTCCACGTCAAATCCGGACCGTGTTCCGTCTGCATCTATCGAATTGACTAGCAATTCACCAGCGCCTAATTCTTGACAACGCGATACCCAATCGATTGCATCTAAATCAGTTTCATTTCGACCACCGTGAGTCGTGACTACGTAGCCACTCTTAGTAGCTTTTGATCGTTTTAGATCTAGTGAGATCACTAGAACCTGGTTACCAAAGCGATTGGCGATCTGACTGAGCAATAGTGGCCTCGAAATTCCGGCCGATCCAACCGATACCTTGTCTGCGCCTGCCTCCAACAACTTTGCAACATCGTCTACTTCGCGAATCCCACCACCAACGGTTAGCGGGATAAATAGCTTTTCCGCGGTAGCCGTGACCAAATCGTACATGGTCGATCGATTGTCAACGGTAGCTTTTACATCTAAAAAGGTAAGTTCGTCTGCGCCTTCGTTGTAATAGCGAGTGGCAAGTTCAATAGGATCACCGGCGTCCCGCAGGTTCAGAAAATTGACTCCCTTTACTACGCGCCCTAGAGCGACATCAAGGCAAGGAATTACGCGAACAGCTAACGACACTAAATTCTCGCAGCGTGTAAAGCACTAACGAGGATAGCTCGTGCACCGAGTTTATAAAGATTGTCCATAACGCGATTGACTTCTGAAGCCTTCACCAATGCGCGAACCGCAACCCAGTCCTTGTCACGAAGTGGAGAAATTGTTGGCGACTCAATGCCAGGAGTGACTGCTGAGGCCTCCTCGATGATTGCAACCGGGCAATCGTAATCAACAATTACATACTCTCGGGCGACAATCACGCCCTGGAGTCGACGGAGTAGCTGCTCGTAGTCGACTTCATGATTTGGGGCAACAATCAACTGAGCGGTACTCTCAAGAATGGTTGGACCGAAGATTTCGAGCCCCGCTTGACGCAAGGTGTTGCCGGTCGACACTACATCGGCAACCGCGTCAGCTACTCCAAGTCTTACCGATACCTCAACAGCGCCATCGAGCTCAACTAGAACAGCTCTAATTCCCTGTTTCGCTAGAAAATCCTCCACAAGGTTGACGTAGGCGGTTGCGATACGTTTGCCCTCTAACTGCTTCATGTCAGAAAAAGCGCCAACCGGTCCTGCAAACCGGAAAGTTGACCCACCAAAGTCAAGATTGGCAATTGGTTTTGCCTCGCTTCGGCTGTCAAGTAATAGGTCGAGCCCAGTGAATCCAAGGTCAAGAGATCCGGCTCCAACATAGGTTGCGATGTCTCGCGGCCGGAGGTAGAAAAATTCAATCTGGTTTGAGTTGTCAACTACGTGAAGGTCTTTTGGGTCGCGACGTACCGCATATCCGGCTTCTTTGAGCATCAGGATGGCAGTTTCCGACAGGATTCCCTTGTTTGGGATAGCAACTTTTAGCATTCAAATTCTCTTTTGGTCTTAGAAGTTTTTTTCGAGGTCGGCAACATCAATACCTTTTGCGGCCATCAATACCTGTAAATGGTAGATCAGCTGGGAAATTTCCTCGGCGGTGCGCTCATTGCCCTCGTATTCGGCAGCCATCCAAACCTCGGCCGCCTCCTCCACAATTTTCTTTCCGATTGTGTGAACGCCAGCATCGAGCCACTTTACGGTTTCAGAACCGGCAGGTCTTTGCTCTGACTTCTCTTTGATTTCCTCAAAGAGTTGTTCGAAGGTCTTCATTGGTATAGATTACCTTGCTTTGAGTCACTTCTAAAGGTGCCGGTGGCCCTGCCCTAATTCCGCAGCTTTCCGCAGTTTGTCGATTTGTGCATTTCGGTCGTCAGACTTGAAAACTGCACTACCTGCCACAAATGTGTCGGCTCCAAGGGCAGCCACGTGTTCAATGTTGGATTCATCAATTCCACCGTCAACTTGAAGCCAAATTTCTAGTTTCTCGGAATCCAAAAATCTTCTTGCCGAACTCACTTTATTTAGGGTGTTTTCAATCAATGACTGACCACCAAATCCTGGCTCGACGGTCATGATTAGAAGCTGGTCAAAATGAGGAAGTAACTCTAGGACAGAATCAAGCGCGGTATTGGGCTTGATGGCCAAGCCGGCACGAGCACCTATTGACCTCAGAGACTTGGCAGTGCTTATCGGATCCTTGGATGCTTCAAGATGAAAGGTCACTGAAAATACGCCACACTCAGCGAATTTATGAGCTTCGAGATCAGCATTTTCTATCATCAGATGAACATCAAGTGGTTTTAGAGACACTTGCTGCATACGTTGAACCATTGGCAAACCGAATGTCAGATTTGGAACAAAATGGTTGTCCATGACGTCAATGTGCAAGGCGTCGGCGTGGTCAAGGCTTTCAAACTCGCGCTGAAAGTTAACGAAGTCAGCCGAAAGGATGCTCGGGTTGATTCGCACGCTCATGCGACTACTTTATCCATGACTGGGCTTAGCTTTCGTTAGAAGTGCCATGAACATTGCGTCTGTGTCATGCAGCTGTGGCCACAATTGCACGGTCTTGCGTTTTGAATTCAAAGTAAGAGTGTCGTTGATTCTATGCAACACGCTACCTGCATCTAGTAGCTGTACCTCATCGCCATGTCTTCGCATCAACCAATCAACGATTGAAACCGTTTCTGCACTGTGCGGAGAACAGGTAACGTAAGCCAAAAGCCCACCTGGTTTGAGTGCTAGCCAGGCACTCGAGATCAGTTCCTGCTGTAGCCTGCTTAATTCAGCGAGGTCACTTGGTTGTTTGCGCCATCGAGCCTCCGGTCGCCTTCGCAGGGCTCCAAGTCCTGTGCATGGAGCATCGAGCATGATTCGGTCAAATTTTTCAGCGAACTCAGCTCCGTAAGCTCGCCCATCCCCACAACTTACCTCTACAGCCGGATCAATCTTGCTCAGAGCCTGAGTAACTAATTTGGCGCGATGCGGGGCAATTTCGTTGGCGTAAAAGTGTGCTCCACTGTTTTTAGCTTCCGCTGCCAATACCGCAGCCTTACCACCAGGCCCTGCGCACATGTCAAGCCAAAGTTCGCCAGCTACGATGGGACGAGCTCGACTGAGCAGAAGTGCGGCAAGCTGTGACCCTTGATCTTGGACACGCATCATGCCATCGCGGACCTGGGTTAGCTTTCCCGGGTCACCATCCTTCATCAAGTAACCAATGGGACTGGCCTGGCCAGCAATAAATTCATCGACATTGGCTACTTTGCCTGGCAGTAATACCAGATTGACTAAAGGCGGTTGATTATCTGACTCTAGAAGCGCAGCCAATTCTGAATCACGTCCATCGATTTTCAATGATTGCTGCAGCGCTCTCACAATCCAGGTTGGATGGGAATACTCAATGGCTTTGCGCTCGGTATCGTCTTTGCAATCCTGAAGTACATCTTCTCGCCATTCAGACAAGGACCTTTCCGAAACTCGCCGCAGAATGCCGTTAACGAAACCGCTGGCACCAGTGTCAGTAACTATTTTCGCGAGATTGACTGTCTCATTTATTGCGGCATGGGGCGGCACTCGCATGTTAAGTAACTGATGTGCGCCTAACCGGAGCAAAATTAGAGAGGTTCTATCGATAGCAGAAACTTTGCGATTGGAACCTAGTTCGATTACTTTGTCGTAGAGGTACTGATTCCTTAGAGTGCCAAAGGCAATTTCCTGAGCGAGAGCGGCATCTCTCGAGTCGAGTGCGGCCTCTTGGATCAGCTTGGGGAGTTCAAGGTTTGCGTAAGCATCATTGACTTCTACCGCGCGGAGTAATTCAAAGGCTACGCCCCTGCTAGTTCTAGGGGTTTTAGCCACCGAGCACCACTTGACCATGTTGCCCGCGGAGCCAATCTACAGCTTTCATTCGATTTTTTCCCGACGGCTGAACCTCAAGTAGTTGCAAAACGCTGCGATTGCCACAAGAGACGTATGCGTTGTTTTCATTTAGGAAAACAGTACCTATCTTCTCGTTGGCTTCGATATTTGCCAATCTGGCACTTACTACGCGAATAGAAGAGTCGCCAAAAATACTCCACGCCATCGGCTCCGGATTCATTGCTCTGACCAATCGATCTAGTTGCAAAGCATCTTCGTTCCAATTGATCTGTGCATCTAATCGCTGAATTTTGGTTGCGATTGAAGGTTGCCCTGATTGTTCAATGTAGTTGGCAATACCCGCTTCAATTCGGGCAAGTGATTCATCAAGCAAGCTAATACCTAGTAGGGTCAATCGCGAAAGTAAGTCCGCGCTGTTTTCTGATGGCTGCACCGGAGTTTCAACTTTCGCGAGTACTGGGCCACTATCCATTCCCTCATCAAGCTTAAAAATAGTAACCCCGGTGATGGACTCGCCCGCGAGTAAGGTGTGCTGTACTGGTGCTGCACCTCGCCATTTAGGCAAGAGACTGTAATGCAAGTTCAACCAACCATGCTTCGGAATGGCTAAAGTTTCAATCTTAAGTAACGCCCCAAAGGCGATGACAACGCCTAGATCAGGTTGGTACCTCTTGATTTCATCGTTGGTTTCTTGCCCAAGACGATTGGATTTGATTATAGGAAGTTGAAGTTTTTCAGCTAACTGCGCAACGGGTGACGCGGTTAACTTTCTATTTCGGCCAGCCGGTGCATCTTCCCGAGTGAGAACTGCCACAACTTGGTGTAACGAAGTGTGAAGGTGCTGCAGAACTTGAGCAGCATGTGTTGTGGTGCCAGCGAAAAGAATCTTCAAGTAAACCTCCGCCCCTAGATTACTTCGGGGTCATCCATTCGGAGTCGAATGGCACGACTAGTTCTTCCGTTAGCGCCAGTGCGGACAGTCCCAGAAGACTGCTTTGATATTGCTGCCTTCAATTCCCTTGCCAGGAGAGATCCGTTTGAGTAGCTGTATTTAATGACGTACCTCTGCTCTACGTCTGCCTTGTCTGATTTCAAACTAATTGGTCCAAGGATTTGAAATTTATCTCGATTCAATTCGTCGATTATGGCCTTGGTGAGGTTCTTCTCCCCTTGCACACTCGCTAGGCGAAGTGCAGGAGGAAAATCGAGTTCCCTGCGATTGTTCAACTCGTCGCTCGCAATTTGAATGAGTTGCCATAGAGCAATCTGCTGACCAAGATGCTGTGGTATTCCACTAATCACAATACGACTATCAACCGCAGCGTGGGCTATCGCATTTGTCCAGTTTCTGACTGCAAGGTCCTGAGCTCGCAGTGAATCCTTCGCGAGCGCAGTAGCAGCATCGAGTATCACAACACATCCATATCCACCTTCGACTCTCGGCTCCGCGCCGGGAGTCGAAACTACGATTCGTTTGCCAGGCTTTATCTCGATTATCGGGCTGTCACCAGTTGATTCAATGATCTGAGCGCCTGGGAATGACTTTCCGATTTCGGCTGAAGTTCTAGTTGCTCCGCCACTTCCCTGTTTTAGTTTCTGTCCTGAGCAACTATGGCAAGTGAAATTAAGAGCGATCGCCGAACACCACCGACACTTTGGCGTATTCGTGCGATCTATCCAAATTGGCCCATTACATTTTTTACATTTGGCACGTTCACCGCAGTCATAACAATAGGTAGACCTGGCCACGCCCTTGCCAACAACTTGGATTAGCACTGGCCGACTCTGGCCTAGCACGGTCTCTCGGATGGCCTGCCATGCCATTGTGGGCAGACGAGATTGGTCCTCGCTCACAGCGACATTAGGTGATTTATAGGGCTCGGTGATTTCTTTTAGATACCCAATTTCCACTAGTCGCTGGGCTTCAGTGCTTCGATAGTGAGCCTCGATGGCTAAATCACACCCGGAAAGGCTCTGTCTAACCAGTGCAACATCTCTGCTGTGGACGTAAGGAGAACTTTGCTCCACCAAATTGTCGTCTCCATCATCGAATAGATAGATACCCCCCAGATTAACTAGGGGCGCATAAACGCTGTTACGAGAACCGATGACAATGTGAGCGCCGGGTTGCAAGCACTCTAAATATGACTGATAGCGTTCGGAAGCTTTGCGGTTAGTAGAGAAATCAATGAACGAGATTGAAGAGGCGGTTAGTTGATTCCTGAGCAGGTCGAGATCTCGGAAGTCTGGAACCAACAAGATAGCACTAAAGTTCTGCGAAACCTGTCTTTCTGCAAACGCTATAGCCCTTGATACCCACACACTTTTTCGTGGTTCCACTAAACATGCCGTTAGATTTGCTGACTGACGCTGAGCGGGTAAAGCATACCCAAGATTCTGACTAATAAACTTTTTTTCAACTGCTACGGACCTTTTTGCTATAGCCAGTTTGAGTAGGTCACCTAGTGTGCTGGCTTGTCTTTCAGCAACACCCTTGAGTAGTTGGTACAAGCTGCTCGGTAAAACCGGAACAGGTGAGACGACTTCTGCAAGCTTGGAAAGCTTCCCCTCATAATCGCTGTTTTCAACTAAATCAACTATGAATGCATCTTTGAGGGCCTTCGATGAGCCAAACGGAACTTTTACTCGAGCGCCAACGACTGCTTTAGCTACCATTTCGTCTGTCAGCGAATAATCAAAAAGGCGATCCAGGTTTGGCAGAGGCGAATCTATTACAACTCTTGCGACCTTCTGGATAGGTCTAGTTACCGCTGGCACGGCGCAATTCGTCGATACGGTTTGTCAGCTCCCAGGTAAATTCAGGGAGTTCACGTCCGAAGTGTCCGTTACTTGCAGTCTTAGCATAAATTGGTCGCAACAAATTGAGTTGCTCGATAATCGCCTTGGGTCGAAGATCAAAGACTTCTTTTATTGCAGCCACGATTTTCGAATTACTGACCGTTTCTGTGCCGAAAGTTTCAACGTATAGACCAACTGGATGTGCCTTACCAATTGCATATGCAACTTGAACCTCAGCACGATCTGCCAAACCGGCAGCTACAACATTCTTGGCAACCCAGCGCATGGCGTATGCAGCTGATCTATCAACCTTGGATGGATCTTTACCGCTAAAGGCTCCGCCTCCGTGTCGAGATGCACCACCGTAGGTGTCAACAATAATCTTTCGACCGGTGAGTCCGGCATCGCCCATGGGACCGCCGGTTACAAAGATTCCGGTTGGGTTGATGAAATACTCTCCGGCACGATTCTCCAGTGCTGAATCGGCAAGTACCGGATTGATAACGAACTCTGTGACGGCTGAGCGAATGTCTGCGAGGGACACATTTGGATTATGTTGGGTCGAAACTACGATTGCTTCAACTGTCCTAGCGACGTGTCCGTCGTAACCAATCGTGACCTGAGTTTTACCATCGGGACGAAGGAAATCAATCTGACCTGACTTTCGAACTTCCGCGAGCTTTGCGCTTAGTTGATGTGCGAGAGATATTGCTGTTGGCATCAAGGTTGCAGTTTCATTGGTTGCGTAACCGAACATGATTCCCTGATCGCCCGCTCCTTGGGCGTCGTATGGGTCGCTGGATGACTTTTCCCGCTGCTCAAAGCCCCGATCTACTCCTTGGGCGATGTCTGGTGACTGCTGCCCGATTGAAACAGATACACCACAGCTCGATCCGTCGAATCCGATTTCAGAAGATGTGTAACCAAGCGAATTTATCTTTTTTCGAATGAGTTCCGGGATCTCTATGTAAGCTTCAGTAGTTAGTTCACCGGCCACATGAACCAATCCCGTAGTCACCATAGTTTCAATTGCAACCCGAGCATTTGGATCTTGGGAAAGTATTGCATCGAGCAGGGTGTCGCTAATCTGGTCACAAATCTTATCTGGATGACCTTCAGTCACCGATTCTGAAGTGAAAAGTCGTAGTTCGCTCATATTCGCCGTTCCCTATTTCGCAAGTATATCGAGAATCGAATTAGCGATTTTAGATTTGCTACCAGAAAATTCTATTGAAGCACCGTTTTTGGAAATAATCAGCACGCTATTCTCGTCTGAGTCGAAGACTTTGCCATTTGAAACATCGTTGGCAACGATGATGTCGCACCCCTTAGAAACTAACTTGGCCTGCGCAAGGCCCTGAAGCTCTTGCTTGTTTGAAGCGGTTTCTGCTGCGAATCCAACCACAACGCACTCAAGGCCCTCGTTTCGAACCCTGGCTACGGCACCCGCCAAAATATCGGGATTTGCTACGAGTTCCAGTGTGAATTGATTTCCGAGGACGCTGCGCTTGAGTTTCGTATCGCTTGGATTCTTGACTCGAAAATCACTTACCGCTGCAGCCTGAATAAGAATATCGGTGCTAGGAAGTTGCTGATTCACCATTCGCTCCAGGTCAACGGCCGTCACAACAGGAATAAAGCGCAAACCAGGAGCATTCACTGAAGGAATGTTCGCTCCAATAAGGGTTACCTCTGCCCCCCTGGCAGCCGCGGCCAAAGCAATTGCTGTTCCCTGCTTTCCGCTGCTGAGGTTTCCAATAAAGCGAACCGGGTCAACGCTCTCGCGAGTACCCCCAGCCGTAACGATTATGTTCTTACCCGCCAAGTCTTGAGAAACAATTAGTGCCATAGCCGAGACGAAAATGTCCTTCAACTCCGGCAGTCTTCCAACTCCGGTGTCTTCTCCGGTAAGTCGACCCTCGGCTGGTGGGAGAACGTGGAATCCTCGCTCGCGAAGTTTGGCAACATTTTCTGATGTAGCTTGATTTAGCCACATCTCAGTGTGCATTGCCGGGGCCAGCAATACAGGAGCACTGCTTACGAGAATTGTGTTGCCAAGCAGGTCATCTGCGATTCCAGCGGCGGTCTTTGCCAGGAAATTGGCGGTCGCTGGAGCAACAACGATAAGGTCGGCCTCTTGTCCGAGTTGGACGTGTTTCACATCTGCGACGTCCGAGTAAAGATCCGGGTCAACAGAGTTGTGAGAAAGTGCTTCCAGCGTAGTGGCACCAACAAACTTGAGAGCATTCTGAGTCGGAATAACTTTCACGGTGTGACCCGCTTCAGTGAAAAGGCGAATTAAGCCTGATGCTTTATACGCTGCAATCCCACCGGTGATACCAATCACTACGTGCATGGGCCCACTCCTAAAGGAATTGCCTTGATTACGCGGTTTTTTTAGCTAGCTTGTTCTGATCGATCTCTTTAAGAGCGATAGTAAGCGGCTTCTCATTGATTGTCGTGTCGACCAGCGGACCAACAACCTGGAATAGGTGACCGTCTTGAAGAGCTGAGTAATAGTCGTTAATCTGACGTGCACGCTTTGACGCAAAAATCACCAATTCGTACTTCGATCCGATGTATTCCTTCGACAACAAATTGTCGATAGATGGCGAAACAATACCTTCGAGTTTTTCAGACATTTAATTCTTCCTAAAAGAGCGCCGAAGCGCTAAGACTTGAACAATTCTACGACTTTGGCGGCACATTTGGCTACCTCATCATTCACCAGAACATGGTCGAATTCATGCTGAGCATCCAGTTCCCGCCGGGCAGTCTCTAGGCGACGTGCCTGCTGCTCAGCATTCTCGGTGCCTCTCCCCTTGAGCCTACGCACTAACTCCTCCCAACTCGGTGGGGCCAAAAACACTGTGATTGCCTCAGGCAGGGATTTCTTCACCTGTCGCGCACCTTGAATGTCGATTTCCAATATCACGTATTTGCCCTCGGCAAGTGCGGCTTCGACGGGTGCTTTGGGGGTGCCGTATCGATGAGTTCCGTGCACTACCGCATATTCAAGCATCTGGCCATTAGCAATCAAATCGTCGAACTCAGCATCAGTGAGAAAGAAATAATGAACGCCATCGATTTCACCCGCTCGCGGTGCTCTTGTGGTAGCAGAAATCGAAAGTTGAACGTCTGGATTGTGTTCAACAATGTAACGAGCAACCGTTCCCTTGCCTACTGCCGTCGGTCCGGCTAGCACCAAAAGCCGATTATTCAATTGAGTCATTAGACAAACCTTTTCTTAGCTGGTCGTTCGCAAGCTCAATCGCGGCAGGGATACCTCTGGGTCCGGCGGAAAGAACACTTCTGGAGACCGACGCCAGTACTCTCGATGCCGCCTTACCAAAAAGGCGCCCGCAATCGACAAGCTCTGCACCCTGAGTGCCAAAGCCAGGAGCAAGAATGGGACTGGAAGCTTTTTCATCTTGGTAGAGGTTGCCAAGGCCGGCGACCTGCAAATTCAAGGTTGCACCGACAACCGCGCCAAAGTTACCTAGAGATCCCTTTGGATCAAGATTGACGCGATTTATTCTCTCGAGACGATCAAAGATGTCCGCCGCCAAAGTCTGCTGATTGATCAGGGCATTTTGAACTGTTTTACCTTCTGGGTTAGAAGTGGCAGCTAGTACAAACAGACCTTTGCCATTTTCTAGGGAAGCGGCAAATACGTTTTTCAGTGAATCGAAACCTAGATACGGACTCACAGTAAGTGCATCACATACGAAAGGAGCTGTCCGTGATAACCAAGCGTCAAAATAGCCGTCCATCGTCGATCCGATATCTCCACGTTTAGCGTCCATTATTACCTGCAGGTCAGTTTCCGCCGCGGCAGTCGCAAGTTCCTCGAGCACTTGGAATCCCTTTGAGCCATGACGTTCGAAGAAACTGACCTGCGGCTTGATGATTCCCACCAACCCCAAGGAGGCCTCAAGCACCCTGAATGAGAAACTTTTGAGACCATCAACAGAGTCTGAAAGGTTCCATTCACTAAGCAAACTGGAATGCGGGTCGATTCCAACGCAGAGTTGACCGTATTTGTCAAAGTTGCGTTGAAGGCGACTGCTGAAACTAGTTGGCAAGGGCTACCCTTCGGTCTTCCGCGTGTTGTTGCAACGATCTAACTTCAAAGGGGCCGGCAATAACAGACTCAAAGGATCCGATTGCGGCCGACAACTGCGCGATTGTCGTAAAGATAGCCTTATCTGCCGCTGTGGTCGCCGCACGAATTTCATAGCCGTCTTTACGTGCATGAGAGCCACTAGGAGTGTTAACCACAACATCAACAACACCATCTGTGATCAGATCAACAATCGAAGGTTCTCCGTTAATTGATGGTTCACTATGTTTTCTCACCACTTGTACGGCTATGCCGTGTCTGGAGAGAATCGCCGCAGTGCCACTAGTAGCTAAGACCTTGTAGCCAAGTTGTTGCAGTCGTCGAACCGGAAGAACCAGGTGCGGTTTGTCTCGGTCTGCAACCGATACGAATACGCTTCCACTCTTTGGTAGAGCACTACCGGCAGCTGCTTGGCTTTTAGCGAACGCCTTGGGGAAATCAACGTCCATACCCATGACTTCACCAGTGGAACGCATTTCTGGACCCAGAAGCGAATCGACGAATCGTCCATCCTTGGTTGCAAATCGCTTGAATGGCAAAACAGCTTCCTTGACGGCAATGCTTGATCCAGCCGGAATGTAGGTGCCGTCCTTTTCAGGAAGCGCTCCTTCATGAATCAAATCGGCGATTGATTCACCAACCATCACTCTTGACGCAGCCTTGGCAAGCGTGATGCCAAGTGCTTTAGACACAAACGGCACAGTGCGGGATGCTCGCGGGTTTGCTTCCAATACATAAAGAACATCGCTGGCTAAGGCAAACTGCACATTTAGCAGGCCTCGAACACCCACGCCTTTGGCAATCGCGAGTGTAGCTTCACGAACTCTTGAAATCTGAGCGGTACTCATAGTAACCGGCGGTAACGTGCAGCTTGAATCTCCAGAGTGAATTCCGGCTTCTTCGATGTGCTCCATAACTCCGCCAACATAAAGTTGCGTGCCATCGTAGAGGGCATCAATGTCAATCTCGATTGCATCGTCTAGGAATCTGTCGACAAGTAGTGGATAGCCCTCGCCTACGATTCCCTGATCTTTGATTCTATGGAAATAGTCCACGAGTGATTCTTGGTCGTAAACAATTTCCATACCTCGACCACCGAGCACGTATGACGGTCGTACAAGTACCGGATAACCAATTCGAGCAGCAATGACCTCGGCCTCAGCCAGCGTGATGGCGGTACCGTTTGCAGGAGCTAATAACTTGGCGTCATCAAGAATCTTTGAGAAGTATCCGCGTTCCTCAGCAAGGTCGATGGCCTCCGGCGTAGTTCCAAGAATTGGCACGCCGGCTGCTTTAAGACCCTTTGCTAAGCCAAGTGCAGTTTGACCTCCAAGCTGGACAATCACACCAACTAATTCTCCTGATTGCTGTTCAGCGTGAATTACTTCAAGCACATCTTCGAGAGTTAGGGGTTCAAAATAAAGTCGGTCACTGGTGTCATAGTCTGTGGAAACTGTTTCAGGATTGCAGTTAATCATGATTGTTTCGTAACCGGCCTCGCTTAGTGCGAAAGAGGCGTGCACACATGAGTAGTCAAATTCAACCCCTTGACCGATACGGTTTGGACCAGAACCAAGAATCACAACCTTCTTGCGATCAGATGGCGACACTTCAGTTTCTTGCTCATAGGTGCTGTAGTAATAGGGGGTCTCAGCTGGGAACTCCCCAGCACAGGTGTCAACTGTCTTGTAGACCGGGCGCAAACCAATACTGTGGCGCATAGTTCGAACTTCGGTTTCAGAAATACCCCGCAGTTGAGCGATTTGAGCGTCGCTAAATCCGTAATCTTTAGCGTGCCGAATAACATCGCCATCTAAGTGTCCAGCCTTGGCAACCAATGCCGCGACTTCGTTAATCAGAACTATCTGGTCAATAAACCACGGGTCAATTTTCGTGGCTTCGAACACTTCTGCCGCAGTAGCACCAGCTCGAAGAGCTTGCTGGACAGAAACTATACGTCCGTCGGTAGGAATCTTGATGATTTCCAGAAGATCATTTTTACTCGCTGGTAGATCACCCCAGTGGAAAGATGAACCTCGTCGCTCAAGCGAACGTAACGCTTTCTGGAGAGCTTGACTATAGTTTCTTCCGAGTGCCATAGCTTCGCCAACAGATTTCATGGTCGTTGTAAGTGTGGCATCTGCCGCCGGGAACTTTTCGAAGGCGAACCGAGGTACTTTAACCACGATGTAATCCAAGGTTGGCTCGAAACTCGCTGGAGTAACTTTTGTGATGTCATTTGGAATTTCATCGAGCGTGTAGCCGATGGCGAGTTTGGCAGCGATTTTGGCAATCGGAAAACCAGTGGCCTTAGATGCTAGAGCAGATGACCGTGAAACGCGTGGGTTCATCTCGATGACGATGACTCGACCAGTTGCTGGGTCAACTGCAAACTGAATGTTACAACCTCCAGTATCTACGCCCACATCACGAATGATTTGTATGCCAATGTCGCGGAGATTTTGGAATTCCCGATCAGTCAAAGTCAGGGCCGGGGCAACCGTAATTGAATCTCCAGTGTGCACGCCTACCGGATCAACGTTTTCGATAGAACAGACAACAACGCAGTTATCGTTCTTGTCTCGCATTAGTTCTAGTTCGTACTCTTTCCATCCAAGAATAGATTCCTCTAAGAGCACCTCAGTTGTTGGGCTTGCCTGTAAGCCAGCGCCTGCAATTCGTCTTAGGTCTTCTTCGTTGTAGGCGAAACCTGAACCGAGCCCACCCATCGTAAATGAAGGTCGGACCACCATTGGATATCCCAAAACCTCAACCGCGGCGAGACATTCCTCCATGGTATGCGCAATGACAGATCGAGCCACATCCGCTCCCGCATCAAGAACCAGTTGCTTAAAGATTTGACGATCTTCACCTTTTTTGATGGCGTCAACCTTTGCTCCGATGAGCTCGACGTGGTATTTCTCTAGAATTCCCAATTCATTTAATGACATCGCAGCGTTTAGCGCAGTTTGACCACCGAGGGTAGGCAAGATTGCATCTGGCTTTTCCTTGATGATAATTGATTCAATCACTTCGGGAGTTATCGGTTCAATGTAGGTCGCATCGGCGAAGTCAGGGTCAGTCATGATTGTTGCCGGGTTTGAGTTGATCAGGATCACTCGAATGCCCTCAGCACGAAGTACTCGGCAGGCCTGTGTGCCCGAATAGTCGAATTCACAAGCCTGTCCAATAACGATTGGACCCGATCCAATTACAAGTACGCTGCGGATGTCATCACGTTTTGGCATTATTTTCCTGCCCTGTTGGTTTGAATCATTTCAACTAGTCGATCAAAAAGATAGTTACTGTCACGGGGACCGGCGGCAGCCTCTGGGTGGTACTGAACGGAGAAAGCTGGAATGTCTTCACACTGCAATCCCTCTACGCAATCATCGTTGAGAGATATGTGCGAAACCTTTACACGACCATAGCCATTTGGGCTTTGAACCGAATCTAGTCCGTCAACTTTTACAGCAAATCCGTGATTGTGCGCTGTGACTTCAACTTTGCCTGTGGTTCTATCCATAACCGGTTGGTTAATTCCTCGGTGACCGAATGGAAGTTTATAAGTGTCGAATCCGAGTGCTCGGCCAAGTAGTTGGTTACCGAAGCAAATTCCAAAGAATGGAATTCTCTTATCTAGAACTTGTCGCAAAACAGTAACTTGACCCCCTGCCGCCTCGGGGTCGCCTGGGCCATTTGAGTAAAAGACAGCATCTGGTGACCAGGCAAGTAGATCTGAGGCCGAAACCTTGGCAGGAAAAACTTTCACATGTAAACCACGTTCGACCATGTTTTCGATTGTTGATTTCTTGATGCCAAGGTCGACAATAGCCACCTTCCCGATAGGAGTAGTAGAGGGTAATTCCTCGTAAGCATCGATAGTAGTAACTTGGTCTGAAAGCGAAAGACCCTGCATCTTGACCGAGCTACGCACACGTTCCAAAAGTTCTGCTTCTGAAGCCTCCGCTGCTACTCCACTAAAGATTCCGGCGCGCATTGAGCCGGCACTTCGTAGGTGTCTCGTCAAAGCTCGGGTGTCGATGCCGCTGATTCCGACGATGCCATACTTGGTGAGTTCTTCATCCAAAGAGTGCTCGGAACGGTAATTGCTAACAATTCTGGATGGGTCGCGTACTACATACCCAGCAACCCAAATCCTGTCTGATTCCTCGTCACGAGCGTTCACTCCGGTGTTTCCGATGTGCGGAGCTGTCTGCACCACAATTTGACCCGCATACGAAGGATCAGTGAGTGTTTCTTGGTAGCCGGTCATGCCGGTAGCGAATACAAGTTCACCAAGGCTACTTCCTTCGATGCCGTACTGTTTTCCAGTAAAGACTTTGCCATCTTCGAGCACCAACAGTGCTTGAGTCATGCGTTTTCCTCTTTCTTTTGAAGTTCGCCATTCATCACAGTGAATTGACCGTTGTAAAGTGTGTGAACTACTGCTCCAGGCAGAGTCAGATTTGCATAAGGGTTGTTTGAACTCTTGCTTGCCGTATCTCGGGAAATCATTCGCTGGACTCTTGGATCAATCAGAACGATGTTGGCTAACGATCCGACTGTGAGAGAACCATGATTACGGTCCCCGGCAATTTGAGCTGGCTTTGTGGACATGACCTGTCCAAGTCGAACCCAATCAGATTTTCCAGAATCAATGAGCACCAGTTGGGCAACGGAAGCAGCCGTTTCAAGACCAACCATTCCAAATGCCGCGGAATTCCATTCGCAGTCTTTAGCCTCAGTTGGATGAGGAGCGTGATCTGTCGCAATGATGTCGATGGTTCCGTCTATCAAGGCCTCTCTCAGCGCAAGAACATCGGACTCGGTCCGAAGTGGCGGGTTCACCTTGTAAACCGGGTCGTAGGTTCGCGCCATTTCATCGGTTAGTAAAAGGTGGTGCGGCGTTACCTCAGCTGTAACTTGAATGCCTCGGGACTTTGCCCATCGAATGATTTCAACGGAACCCTTGGTCGAAAGGTGACATATGTGTATTCGACTGCCAACATGTTCCGCAAGTAAAACATCGCGTGCGATGATAGATTCCTCAGCTACAGCCGGCCACCCCGCCAGTCCAAGTTCACTGCTCACCAACCCCGCGTTCATTTGGGAGCCCTCAGTTAGTCGAGGCTCTTGAGCATGTTGCGCAATGACACCATCGAAGGCTTTTACATATTCAAGTGCTCGGCGCATCATGAGCGGATCACTCACGCATTTACCATCGTCGCTAAAGACCTTTACTTGGGCCTTGGATTTGGCCATTGCTCCGAGTTCAGCCAACCGCTTTCCCTCGAGACCAACCGTTACTGCCCCGATTGGGAAAACATCTACGTAACCGGCCTGAATTCCTAGAGACTGAATCTGTTCTACGACTCCCGCTGTATCAGCTACAGGATGGGTGTTTGCCATGGCGTGCAACGCTGTGTAACCACCTAAAGCAGCAGACTGACTGCCGGTTAGTACTGTTTCGCTCGCCTCATACCCTGGCTCACGAAGGTGGGTGTGTAAATCCACAAAACCTGGCAATGCAACAAGTCCGGAGCAGTCGTAGGAAACGTCTCCCTCTAAACCCTCGGCTATGCCGCTGATCTTTTGATCGGAGATTTGGATGTCGCACTTTGCTCCGGTGTCTAAAGATACATTTTTAAGAACAAAACTATTCATTTACAGCCCCTTCTCCGCTGATCAGGCTAAACAGAACCGCCATTCGCACATTTATTCCATTTGCCACTTGCCTCAAAATGAGCGACTGGTTGCTGTCGGCGGCCTCGGCAGAAATCTCCAAACCGCGATTCATAGGACCAGGATGCATTATCGATGTTTTCGAATCTAAGGACCTGAAACGCTCAGCGGTCAAACCCCAGATGCGCTGATATTCGCTTTCACTTGGAAAGAATGCTGCTGACATCCGTTCAAGCTGAACTCGAAGCATCATGACGACATCGGGAACAACATCGCTAAGTGCCTGATCTAGATCGAAATGCTTGTTATTACCTAGGCCTCCAGGCATAAGCGTAGGAGGCGCAACCAAGTGGACTTCAGCGCCGAGAGTGCTAAGCAAGTAAAAATTCGAGCGAGCAACACGTGAGTGAGCGATGTCACCAACAATCGCAACCTTCACCCCGGAAAGATCACGTCCCTTGGTGTTCCCAATTCCAAAGATTCTCTCGCGGATTGTCATTGCGTCGAGAAGAGCTTGAGTTGGATGCTCGTGCGTACCATCACCCGCGTTAATTATCGGCGTGTCAATCCATCCCTTATGCGCCAAATTATATGCCGCTCCGCTAGCAGAGTGTCTCACCACAAAAGCATCCACGCCACTTGCGGCCAGTGTTTGCACCGTGTCTTTCAGCGATTCGCCCTTTGAAACACTGGATCCCTTTGCAGAAAAATTAATCAAGTCTGCAGATAGGCGCTTGGCTGCAATCTCAAATGAGATTCTGGTTCTAGTGGAATCCTCAAAAAATAGATTCACGATTGTCTTGTTACGCAGAGTTGGCAATTTACGGTTCTCGCGCTGGTTTACCAAAGACATTTCGTCGGCCAAATCTAGCAGCGAAATAATCTCATCTATGTTGAGGTCTGCTGTGCTAAGCAAGTGCTTCACTGTGAGATCACCACCGCGTCTTCGCCGTCGGTTGGTTCAAGCTTTACCATGATTCTTTCGTCCCGCGCTGTTGGTAAATTCTTTCCTACATAGTCCGCACGGATTGGTAATTCCCTGTGGCCGCGATCAACAAGCACAGCTAGGCGAACGGCCTTCGGGCGACCATAAGCATTTATAGCGTCAAGAGCGGCTCTGATGGTTCTGCCGCTGTATAAAACGTCATCCACAAGAACAACCACTTTGTCATCAATTCCACCATTGGGAATTGTGGTTTGAGTAACTTCCCTTGTCGGGTTGCGATGTAGGTCGTCTCGATACATTGTGATGTCAAGCCGTCCGAAGAAATCAGCGGGCATTGCAGTGCCGGTTCGTCGAATGATTTGCGCGATGCGCTCGGCCAAAATAACGCCGCGAGTCGGGATTCCTAGGATTACGAGGTCGTCAACTCCTCGGTTGGCCTCTAAAATTTCGTGAGCGATTCGAGTTATTGCTCGATTTATGTCGTCACTGCTTAAGACGGTGCGTGTTCCCACGCCCACCTCCTTCTGCGCCTCTCTGGACGCCTTTAAAGGATGATGTTGCTATACAAAGTCTAGGCTATAAAGCCGATCTGGTTGACACGATTTTGCCTAGCAGCCCATTGACAAAACCTGCCGAACTTTCGGTCGAATACTCCTTGGCCAGTTCAACAGCCTCATCAATGGCGACTGCATCCGGGATTGCTTCGTTGAACAATATTTCCCAGGTGGCCAATCTCAAAATTGCCCTGTCCAAGGCCGGCATTCTGCCTAGAGACCAGCCCTGAGCGTAGGTGGAAAGTTCCTCATCTATTTCGATTTGGTGTTGCATTACCCCTTCAACAGCCTGACGGGCATAGGCAAAAATATCCCCTTGAACCGCTCGATCTTCACTCTGTTGCTCGGCCTCGTCTAGAAGTTGACTTGCCATGCCGTCCCGAAGATCTGCAGCAAAGAGTGCGTCAACGGCGCGTTTGCGAGCCTTTGTTCTGGCGCTCACTGGCTAATCGTTAATTCGACCAAGGTATTCACCCGTGCGAGTGTCGACCTTAACCTTCGTGTTTTGTTCAACAAAAAGCGGCACGTTGATTTGCAATCCAGTCTCAAGCGTTGCAGGTTTGGTACCACCGGTTGAACGGTCTCCCTGCAACCCAGGTTCGGTATATGTAATTTCTAGAACCACCGATGCCGGAAGTTCTACGTAAATCGGGTTACCCTCGTGCAACGCTACCGTCGCAACTTGATTCTCAAGTAAATATCCTGCTGCATCTCCAACGATTGCCTCGCTAAGACTAACTTGGTCGTAGGTGTCGGCATCCATAAATACAAACGAAGAACCATCGTTGTAGAGGTAACTCATGTTGCGCTTATCAACGTTTGCGGTTTCCACCTTAACGCCGGCGTTGAAAGTCTTATCGACTACTTTGCCGCTGAGGACGTTCTTCAGTTTGGTACGAACGAATGCTGGCCCCTTGCCGGGCTTAACGTGCTGAAATTCGATTACAGCCCAAAGTTGTCCATCTATGTTTAAGACCATGCCATTTTTGAGGTCATTTGAAGTAGCCATGCTAAAGCAACACTCGTTTCTGAAAAGTTTTTGTGGGAATCCGACTTCTTAGTTTAGACCAGTTGAGTCAGTGCCAAAAGATAAGAATCAACACCAAAACCAGCAATTACTCCAGTTGCTACGCCGGAAATAACCGAAGTGTGGCGAAATTCTTCACGTGAATGAGGGTTACTTAGGTGCACTTCAATAAGCTTTCGACCGGATTTGGTGATCATTGTCGCCGCGTCGCGCACCGCATAAGAGTAGTGCGTGAAAGCCGCAGGATTCAAAATCACATCGACTCCCTCATCAACGGCTTCATGAAGCCATGAGATGAGCTCCGCTTCGCTATCGGTTTGTCGAACCTCAGCGATTATCCCTAGTTGCGCAGCCTTAGCTTCAACTTTGCCTACGAGACCAGGCCAATCGGTTGAACCATAGATTTCGGGCTCGCGAGAGCCCAAGCGTCCTAGATTTGGGCCGTTGAGAACGAATACCTTGGTCATGCTTCTAGGCTACCGACTAATCGGCTATTTCTTGATACGCGGCGTGTAATAACTCCACTGATGGTGCAGTGAGGATTGCTGTTTTGCCGATGTCCTCAAGCACTACAAACCTAAGCGAGCCGGCACGCGACTTTTTGTCTCTTTGCATTGTTGCCAACAGTTTTTCGAACTCTCCAGCTCGGTAACTGACTGGCAATCCTAAACTCGTGAGGATTTTGCGATGGCGATCTACAATCTCTGGTGCCAGCTTTCCAGTGATTTGCGCTAACTCAGCCACGAAAACCATACCGATAGCAACTGCCACGCCATGTCTCCACTGGTAGCGCTCGTTGTGCTCAATCGCATGTCCAAGCGTGTGTCCGTAATTCAGAATTTCTCGCAACCCAAGATCTTTGAGATCTTCAGAAACGACTCGGGCCTTGATTCGCACGCAGCGTTCGATTAATTCCCGAAATTGCATGGAATGTATGTTGGTAGCTGCCTCAACGTCTTTTTCCAGAATCTTCAGAATTTCTTCATCAGAAATGAAGCCGCACTTAACTATTTCCCCGAAGCTAGCCAACAGTTCGTTGCGAGGTAATGTCTCGAGTGTGTTCAAATCTACGATTACTGCACTCGGGGCGTGAAATGCACCAACAAGGTTCTTTCCCTCGGCCGTATTAATTCCAGTCTTTCCACCAACGGCAGCATCGACCATTCCCAAGAGTGTGGTTGGAATTTGAATTACCTTAACTCCACGAAGCCAAGTTGCGGCAACAAAACCAGCAAGATCCGTGGTTGAGCCTCCACCAAAGCCGATGATTGCATCACTTCGCGTGAAGTCAGCTTTACCTAAAATGCCCCAACAAAAAGCCGCTACTTCTACACGCTTTGCGTCTTCGCTATCTGGCACTCCAGCTAATAGAACTTCGTAACCAGAAGCTTGAAGTTCTGCCTGCAATTCTTCGGCGGAGACGCTCAGCCCAGCCGGATGAACAACCAAGATCTTCTTGACACCATCACCAAGATGTTTCGGTACCTCGTGAAGTAGACCTCGACCGATAACCACATCATAGGCGTTTGGTCCGGTAACAGGGATTACAGTCAAATCATTCATAATCTTCCAATTTCGCTGTGATTTCCGAAACCGTCTGCTTGATGGGATGGCCAGAACAATCGATGGTGATGTCAGCAACTTCCTCGTAGAGAGATTTACGCTGCTCGTAAAGGGATCGCCAATCATCCATGCCATTTTGCAACAAGGGGCGAGTTCCCTGCGAGAGCCGTTTAGCCATGTGGGTTCCATCGGTCTTTAAATAAACCACTGTCGCATCTTTTAGGGCATTGCGGTTGGTCGAACTGATGACCGCACCCCCTCCGGTAGCAACAACAGCATTTTTGGAAATTGCGAAAGCCAAGTAGTCCTCTTCCAACCTGCGGAATGCCGCTTCGCCGTGTTGCTCAAAAAAGTTACTTATCGGACCATGATCACGCACGAATAAGGCGTCGGTATCCAGAAAAGTTCGGGCAAGTGCTGTTGCTAACTTTTTGCCTACAGTGGTCTTCCCTACTCCGGCCGGGCCAACCAGAACGATTGCTTGCTCTGTTGAATGCACAGGCTACTCGATGTGAGACTGCAGAACGTCGGGGATGTTGGCTAAATAGTTATCTAGGTTTCTTTTAGTTTCAGCAAGAGAATCTCCGCCAAATTTCTCAAGTACTGAGTTAGCAACTACCAGAGCAACCATCGCTTCAGCCACAATACCAGCTGCCGGAACAGCACATACGTCAGATCTTTGATGATGTGCCTTGGCAGCCTCACCAGTAGCGATATCGATGGTTTGCAAAGCGCGAGGCACGGTGCTTATCGGCTTCATGGCGGCTCGAACTCGAATAACCTCTCCGTTGCTCATTCCGCCTTCTATACCACCGGCGCGATCGGTCAATCGGCGAGATACGCCACTATCTCGAACAATTTCATCGTGCGCGGCCGAACCTCTGCGTCTAGCAGTTTCGAATCCATCACCGATCTCGACTCCCTTTATTGCTTGAATGCCCATTAGCGCAGCAGCCAATTGGGAATCAAGTCTGCGATCCCAGTGCACAAAGGAACCGAGACCAGGAGGGCATCCGTAAACCAGAGTTTCGACTACCCCACCAAGGGTGTCTCCATCCTTGTGGGCCTCATCGACTTGCTTCACCATAGAATCTGACAACATTTGGTTCGATGCGCGCATCGGATCTGCGTCAATCCGGTCTAAGTCTGAGGGTCTTGGTAACTCGAGTTCGCGACCGCCATCAACGGTTCCAATCGCTACGGTGTGGGTTATCAGAGAGATACCTAGCGAATTAAGGAAATTGCTGGCGACACGACCAAGAGCCACCCTAGCCGCTGTTTCTCGGGCTGAAGCGCGCTCAAGTACTGGGCGTGAATCCAAAAAACCGTATTTTTGCATTCCTGTGAAATCGGCATGCCCGGGACGCGGTCTGGTTAGCGCTTCCGCTCTAGCGCCAGTAAGTTTGCCGGTTTCGACCGGATCGGCCGACATGACTTCTTGCCACTTGGGCCACTCGGTGTTCGCAACAGTAATCGCGATTGGTCCGCCCATTGAATAACCATGGCGGACACCGCCACTTATTGAGACTTCATCCTGCTCAAATTGCATTCGGGCTCCGCGACCGTATCCAAGTCGGCGGCGGGCCAAGGAATCCTGGATGTCTGAAGTTTGAACTGGAACGCCGGCCGGCATTCCCTCAAGTACGGCAACCAGTTCTGGTCCGTGAGACTCTCCAGCAGTAATCCAACGCAGCATTAGACAATTCTGCCACAGGAGTTGCTACAGCAGGCTAAATCAGTCCAATTGAGTTACGCATGGCATGCATTACAGCAGGTTCGTTGAACACCTCTCGATTCGGATCTCCCTCGCAAAAAATCCTCACCTGCGCCAAAGCTTGCCAAAGAAGCATTTCTATTCCCGAAATTACTGGGAGGTTCTTTGAATTCCAAAGTTGTGCAGCTGCACTCGGCCATGGTTCGTAGGCAACATCGAAAAGCGCGCCCGCGGGCTTTCTAATCCATGACTTTGAAATTTTGCCAATTGCTTGGTCTAGGGCTCTCGCAGGGAGTGTGCTGATGATCAAATCTGCAGACGTGAGGGCCTTTGAAAACGAAACTGTCCTAGATTTCTGATTAGAAATTCCATTTGCAAATTTAGCCAAATCACTTGCCGCGTTTCGATTCCGCGCGGCTATTTGAATCACAGCATTCGGGTAATTTCGACTTGCAGCAACAACCGCGCTCAAAGCCGTGGCTCCGGCGCCAAGGATTGATATTGACTTCGCGTCAGCTAAATTAGCCTCCGATAGTGCCTTCTGCATGCCGAAAACATCAGTGTTGTATGCATGCCAAGTCGAGTCAACCCTCACCAGAGTGTTGGCCGAGTTAGTCAACTTAGAGGTGTCGTCTGACTCTGCGGCAAGTCTGAGAGCTTCCACTTTTAGGGGTGCCGTAACGCTGAGTCCGATCCAAGAATCATCCAATGTGTCGGTAAATTGCATCAAATGATTTTTCGAAATTTCAATTTTGTTGTACGCAAAATCCTTGCCGAGAACACGGTACGCCGCAGCATGAATAGTTGGTGACTTGGAATGTGAAATCGGGGAACCAACAACGGCAAGATTTTTAGTCATAGCCGGGATTCTCCAACATCCACTGTCTCCATTGTCTAACAGCAACTCCGTGCTCGGCGTAGGTCTCACTAAATACCGTTTCACCAGTCTTCAGGTTTACAGTGCAGAAATAGAGCCACTTGCCGGCAGCCGGATTAACTGCCGCATCTATAGCAATAGCGCCTGGCGCAGAAATTGGCCCAATTGGCAATCCCCCGTAAAGATATGTGTTGTAGCCATTTTTGTTTGACCGATCGGCCGCCGAGGTGCTGACCGTTTTCCCATTCACGCCGTAACTTACCGTGGCGTCAGACTGTAGATGCATACCCTCCGAAAGTCGGTTTAGAAAAACTCGAGAAACTTTATAGAAATCCTCTTCGAGGCGGGCTTCAGCCTGAATCAAGGCGGCCAGAGTCAACACCCTGTGTGCATCCTTTTCCGCAACTTTAAAACGCTTTAGCTCTTGCTTCATGCGATTGACCATCTGCTGCAGTACTGATGTTGCAGTTATTCCGGGGTCGAAGTCGTATGTAGCTGGGAACAACCAGCCTTCAGCACTCACTTCATCTGCTGGCACGCCAATCGAAGTCAGATTCGTAGCCGCATTTTGCAGATCTGAAAGCGGCAGTTTAGTTTTTGCTGATAACTCAGACAAAACTTTCCCAATTCGCCAACCTTCTTTGATGGTCACCTTATTGGAGACTCGAGAGGTTGGATTCGCTATTGCATCGAGCGCACCCGATGAGCTCATCTCGCGCCTGAGCACATAGGTTCCAGGGTAGAAGATTTGGTTGCGAGCAACAAGCAATTTGTAAACCGACCGATAAGACTTAACCACCCCAAGGTCAACTAATTCCTGAGCGATGGTTGATCCATCATCACCAGCCTCGATCACTAATGTAACACTTCCGTAGCCGGGTCCGGAAAAATCAGAACCAATTATGGTGTCCCAAACGTTTCGAATAGCCGCACGGTTGAGGTATCCAACTAACAAAGCAATGACTAGGACAAGCGCCGCGAGTACAGCAAGTCGTCTTTTCTTGAACTTATTCATTGCCATCAAAATCCTCGATTGGTGAACCTGGTTGAATTCCATTAACCTTCTCGAAATTCATTGCTGCTTCAAGTATCACAGCAGCAGCGGCACTATCTATAAATCCGCGTTGTTTTCTGGAATCCTTTCCGGCTTGTTGCAGTGCAGTAGCTGCAACCTTGGTGGTCAGACGTTCATCCATCATTTGCACCGGAATCGGCGTCTTTTTGGCAAGAAGTGAAGCAATTCGAATTGCATCAGAGGTTGATTCAGTGGCGGCGTTTTTGAGGTTCATCGGAAGCCCAACGTATATTTCAATCGCTTCCTCGGAATTGGCAATCTCGACCATAGCCGATGTGGTATCTGAATCGGACTCTAGTCTGGCGATATATTCGCGAGGAGATGCGAGGATGCCATGGTAATCGGATATCGCCACTCCAATACGAGATTTTCCGATATCGAATGCTACGCGCTTGCCGGTACGCATTCTATTTAGTTAGTTCACCGCGAATCGCTGCGATGGCGTCGTCAATTTTGTGAAGTTCAGTGCCGCCGCCCTGCGCAGTGTCATCCTTGCCTCCTCCTCCACCGCCCAAAACAGAACTGGCAACCTTAACTAGCACACCAGCCTTTGACCCAGAAATCTGTGCTTGCTTAGTTAGTGCGATGACAACCATTGGCTTTTCATCGATCGAAGCGAACAGTGCCGCTACCGCCGAATCGTTCTGGAGCAGGTCTCTTAATTGCAAAGTCAGCGTTCTGAGTTCGTCAGCCGAGCTGAGCTCCCCTACGTTTGCCGCAGCCAAGCGCACCTGACCAACGGTTTCTGATGAAGCTACAATCGATGGAAGCACTGTGGCCAACTGCTGAGCTTGCAACGCCGCAAGTTTACGCTGAGCGTTCTTCAAATCTTCGACAGTGGACAAAATTCTCTCTTCTAGATTTTCACGATTTGTCTTGAAGAGTTCACTAATTTTTGAAACCAGGGCTCGCTCTTTTGCAAGTGCTCTGAATGCGTCAATCCCAACTAATGCCTCAAGACGTCGGGAGCCTGAACCTACCGAGGATTCTCCCAATAGAGAAATTAAACCTACCTGCGAGCTCCTGGCAACGTGTGTGCCACCGCACAGTTCTCGAGACCACGGGCCACCAATTTGAACCACGCGAACACTCTCGTCATAGGTCTCTCCAAACAAGGCAACAGCACCCCATTGTTTAGCCTCTGGAAGCGACATGTACTGGGCACTAACCGCTAGATCTTGCCTGATAGCCATGTTGGTGACTTCTTCAATCTCAGACTTAGTCGACTCACTTAGTGCTTGATTCCATGAATAATCCAAACGCAGATAGCCCGGCTTGTTATACGAACCGGACTGAAGTGCGGTTGGGCCGAGAACCTCTCGAAGTGCAGCGTGAACAATGTGGGTTCCAGAGTGAGCTTGAGTTGCTCCGATTCGCCAATTTGGATCAACGTGGGTGGATGCCTTTGAACCCAAGGTAATTTCACCAGTTCGCACCAATACTTTGTGACTGATTAATCCTTTCACCGGCTTTTGAACATCGAGAACTTCGAGATCGAAACCGTTGCCACGAATAAATCCCGCATCGGAATCTTGGCCACCTGATTCAGCGTAGAAAGATGTTTCATCAAGGATTACTTCGGCAATTTGCCCCTGTACAACCTTGCTGGCCTGCTCTCCGTCTGCAATTAATCCAATTACCTTTGCCTCGGTGTCTAATTCGTCGTACCCGGTGAACTTTGTGACGCCCAGTTGCCGGAAAGACGAGTAGACCGATAAGTCTGTGCCGCCAAGTTTCTTTTCTCTTGCGTCAGCTTTGGCGCGATCACGCTGTTCGTTCATTAGAGCTTTGAAACCATCGCGGTCTACGGTGAGTCCGGCCTCTTCAGCTACCTCGAGAGTCAAATCGATCGGAAATCCGTAGGTGTCGTGCAACAAAAACGCCGTGTCACCGGGTAGTTGTTTTCCACCAGAATTCTTTGTGCCTGCTATGGCTTCATCCAAAACAGCAGTTCCTGAAGTTAGAGTTCGGAGAAACGCCTCTTCTTCGCCAACGGCGACCCGGATAATTCTTTCAAACTCGGATTCGAGCTCTGGATAGGCAGCCTTCATGGCATTTTTAGAGGTTTCAAATAACTGGGTAAAAGTAGCAGTCTCCACCCCAAGAAGTCGCATCGACCTCACGGTTCTACGTAAGAGCCGCCGCAACACATAACCTCGTCCGTCGTTTGCTGGAGTGACTCCATCACAAATCAGCATCAATGCTGAACGAACGTGATCTGCTACCACTCGCATGCGTACATCATCTTCTACAGAAGAGCCATACTGCCGACCGCTAAGCTTGGCGGCCAAATCAAGAACTGGCCGAACTTGATCGATCTCATAAAGGTTCTCAACACCTTGCATAAGAAAGGCAACACGTTCTAGGCCCATGCCGGTATCGATGTTCTTTTTTGGAAGCTCACCAAGAATCTCGAAACTATCTTTGCCGGTGCCTTGTCCGCGCTCGTATTGCATAAATACAAGATTCCAAATCTCTATGTAACGATCTTCATCGGCCTCCGGACCGCCATCGCGTCCGTAAGCAGGTCCGCGGTCATAGTAGATTTCCGAACATGGTCCGGCTGGACCCGGTTGACCGGTGGACCAATAGTTATCTTTCATCCCCCGACGCTGGATGCGCTCCATCGGTATGTTTGCAACCTCGCGCCAAATCTCAATACTCTCGTCGTCATCTTTATATACGGTTACCCAAAGGAGCTGTGGGTCGAGCTCTAAGCCACCTTCAATTTGTGGTTTAGTGAGAAATTCCCAAGCGTAGGAAATTGCTTCCTTCTTGAAATAATCTCCAAACGAAAAATTGCCATTCATTTGGAAGAAGGTGCCATGTCTGGTGGTTTTGCCAACCTCTTCGATGTCTAGCGTGCGCACACATTTCTGAACCGAAGTTGCTCTCGAATATGGTGCGGGAACAAGACCAGTCATGTATGGGATAAATGGCACCATACCCGCCACGGTGAATAGCAGTGAAGGATCTTCACTAATTAGAGAAGCACTAGGTACAACAGTGTGTCCCTTGCTTTCAAAAAAATCGAGCCAGCGACGGCGAATCTCAGCCGTCTGCATTACTTATTGCTTGGCTTGCTGGCCGGTGACTTCTTAGGAGCGGCTTTACGGCCCGCAACAGGTTTTTTGGCAACAGGCTTTTTAGCAGCAGTCTTCTTAGCCGCTGGTTTGGCAAGCTCAGCTTCTCGCTCGCGGAACCCTTCTGAAACAGCCGCGCCGAATTCCTTTGCTCGTGCTGTGGCTTCGTCAACAACAGCCGCGGCTTTAGGGTTTTCGGCCAACTGCTTGGCAACCGCCAATCCGGCTGCGATTCCAGTGACAAACCAGAAGATCTTCTTCATGGGTTACTTTCCCTTCTTACCGAGAAGCGCTGAACGAAGACCTTGAGTTAGCCCAGCAATCTTCACAAGTGGTGCTCCAACAGACGCACTGAAAACTGCAACCAAGGACTTAACGTTCGTAGTTACTTCGGAAACATTTTCCGTGATGACATCTAATCGCGCCAACTGCTTATTAGTCTCAGTTACGGTTGTGGTGAGTTCAGTGAGTAGCGGAGAGACTGAATCATTTAGATCGTGAACTGAATCACGAGCCTCATCAATTAGCCTTCCGAGTTTGAGCAAAGGTACACCGATGAAAATCACCAGCAAAGCAAATGCACTTGCAGCAATGATTGCTGCGATGTCTCCGCCACTCATCTGAACTCCTAAATTGATTTACGAAGTTTTAGCGCGCTGCGTAATACTCAACAACGAGCTGGACTTCACAGGTGACTGGAACCTCAGCGCGCTTTGGACGACGAACCAATGTTGCGTGCAATTTTGATAGATCAACACTTAGATATCCAGGCACAGGAGGCAGTACATCTACATGCCCGCCTGCCGCAGCTACCTGGAAAGGCTCTGTCACTTCACTCTTCGCGTGAACGTGAATCATTTGTCCAGGCTTAACTCTGAATGATGGGCGGTCAATACGCTCGCCGTTAACCAGAATGTGGCGGTGCACAACCATTTGTCGTGCCTGAGCGATAGTTCTTGCGAAACCAGAGCGAAGAACAAGTGCATCCAAACGCATTTCAAGTAGCTCAACTAGGTTTTCACCGGTTAGGCCCTGGGTGCGCTTAGCCTCTTGGAAAGTTTTACGAAGCTGTGCTTCACGAATTCCGTACTGTGCGCGAAGACGCTGCTTCTCGCGAAGGCGAACTGCGTAGTCGCTGTCGGCCTTCTTCTTTGTGCGGCCGTGCTCACCTGGAGCATAGGGACGCTTTTCTAGATACTTTGCAGCCTTTGGCGTAAGTGCAAGGCCGAGTGAGCGAGACAAACGAGTCTTGCTGCGTGTACGTGTGGTTTTTGACACGTTTTCCTTTCGATGAGCCGAAGGCTCGATAGCGGTATTTGTTCACATTTCGGTTCAGGGTCGAACCTTTTGCCACGGATTCATCTGGCTATTAGAAGAACCGCACCGTTGATCACACTTACAGCCGATATGTGTGCTCGAGTCGGCAACCTTGAAAGTCTACCAATCTACAAGCTACAAATAAAGGGCCTAGTGCTTGAAACTGCGGATTATGGACCTGAGCTTTGCCCAGCGCTGGAACAGTTCTCGCTCGGCACCGATATCCTTTGGACGGTAGTACTCGGCTCCAAGAAGCTCTTCGCTAAGGTATTTTTGGGCCAAGACGGCACGTGGGTCGTCATGCGGATACTGGTATCCCTTACCATTGCCAAGCTTTGCGGCCCCGACATTGTTTGAACTTCGAAGAGCCGGTGGAACCTCTCCACTCATGCCATTGCGCACATCTTCAAGAGCCTGATTTATTGCCAAATAGGCCGAATTGGATTTGGGCGCTAGCGCTAGGTAGATAGTGGCTTCGGCCAGTGGAATACGCCCCTCGGGCATACCAATCTTGGCCACAGTCTCGGCTACGGAAACCGCCAATCCAAGTGCTTGCGGGTCTGCCAAACCAATGTCTTCAGCAGCCAAAATCATTAGCCTCCTCGCAATGAATCTGGGATCTTCGCCACCTTCAATCATTCGGGCGAGGTAATGGATTGCGGCATCTGCATCAGAGCCTCTGACCGACTTTATGAAGGCTGAGATGATGTCGTAGTGCTGATCGCCGTCACGGTCATAGTGAATTAGCGCCTTGTCGATAGCTGCCTCGACCGCGTCTGCAGTTATTTCAAATGGTGCTTGTTTTGTATCTGCTTCAACCGCAGAGGCCGCAGCTTCGAGAATGGTTAGCGCCCTGCGAGCATCTCCGCTAGAAAGTTGGGCTATCTTCGTGACCAATTCATCGTTTGCTCGGAACTTAGAGTTGAGCCCCCTGGCGTCCGTGATTGCCATCTTGATGATTTTGATCAGATCTTCGTCAGTGAGCAAATCCAGGGTGAGTAGCAAACTACGCGACAGAAGCGGGGTAATCACCGAAAAACTGGGGTTTTCCGTGGTTGCAGCAATCAGAGTGACCCAGCCGTTTTCTACTCCCGGAAGTAGAGCGTCCTGTTGAGCCTTGCTAAATCGATGTATTTCATCAAGAAACAAGATTGTGCCAACACCAAAGGATTCGTGATCTGCCCTCGCCTTCTCCATAGACTCTCGGACATCTCTAACACCGGCAGAAATCGCGCTTAATTCAATGATTCGACGCCCAGAAGATACTGCCACGGCTCTGGCAAGCGTTGTTTTTCCAGTGCCCGGAGGCCCGAACAGAATCACGCTCGTTTTGCTTGGCTGCCTGCCCGCAACACTAGGTTCTGCCAGTTTGTTTAGCGGACTACCCGGCTTAAGCAAATGAGGCTGACCAACAACTTCGTCTAGGGTACGCGGGCGCATTCTTGCGGCCAATGGAGCCAATCCCTCGAAAATGCTGTTGCTCATAGACTCAGGTTACAAGCAGAGCTAGCTTCAGACCCCGTAAAATGCCTAGGTAGCGTTTATCGGAGGAAATTTTGGCATCTAAGAAAAAGCAGCAAAATCTTTTTAGTTCGACTAGCAACAAATTGGCTGAATATGAAGCAAAGCAGCAAGAACACGCCAAGCAATCTCTTCGACGAAAGCGAGATAACAAACTTGCTCTCATTACCGGAGCGTCAGTTTTAGTGATCACTCTGGGCTCCCAGTTTGCCTACACCTCGATTAACCCTGTCCCTTCTGAGTCAGCAACTCCAACTACCTCCTCTACCCCAGTTGCGCAAGAGACCAATGGGCCTCTGGTTCCCGATGTTGCGCTAGCAGAAAATCGAATCTGGACTGGATCGATGCAAGTCAACGCTGCCGATCTCGGAATAAAACTATATGGCGATAAAGCCCCACAGGCTACGGCAAACTTTGTCTCACTAACTAAGAAGAATTTCTACAAGGATGTTCCGTGTCACAGACTTACCACCTCAGGTATCTTCGTTCTTCAGTGCGGTGATCCAACCGGCACCGGAACTGGCGGTCCGGGCTATAACTTTGGACCTATAGAGAATGCTCCACTCGCAGACGCGTCTGGGGTTGCCACCTACAAAAAGGGTCTGTTGGCAATGGCAAACAGCGGAGGGGCTTACACCAATGGCTCTCAGTTCTTCATTGTTTACGAAGACTCACCGCTAATGCCGAACTACACGGTCTTTGGTGAGATAACTTCTGGGCTAACTGACTTAAATCCAATTATTCAGGCCGGAGTATCGGGCGGGGCCGGCGACGGCAAGCCAGTCTTGGAAACGAAGCTCGGCACCATCAAACTAAACTAGAAATCCGTAAACGAACGCAACCGCGTATAGCTAAAGGAGCTACCCATGACTGCCGCAAGCAAATTCGGAAGAGTCGATTCAGAGAACAATGTTTTTGTACTCGAACTCGGCTCTGAACGCAAAGTGGGTCAGTATCCCAAGGTATCTGCAGAGGAAGCACTTGCGTTTTACGAACGCAAGTTTGCCGACCTTGAGGCACAGGTTCGAATCCTTGAGCAGCGTGTAAAAAACAAGATTGACGCAGCGAATTTAGGCAAGCAGGCCACCAAACTAAGTGAAGAATTAATTGCACCTAATGTTGTTGGAGATCTTGACAATCTTCGAGCCCGAGTATCTGCCATTCAGCCAGCAATAGCAGAATTAGGCGCCGCAAAAGCCGAAGCTAATAAGGAAGCGATCGCGGATGCTATTGCGGCAAGAACAGCGCTTGCTGAGGCCGCCGAAGCTATTGCAAACCAAGATCCTGCGAAAACTCAATGGAAGCAATCCGGCGAGAAAATGGCCAAACTTTTTGAACAGTGGCAAGCAGCGCAAAAGAGCGGGCCTAAGGTTCAGAAATCAGTTGCAGACCCAATCTGGAAAAGATTTTCGCTAGCCCGCACACGTTTTGAAACTGCCAAGCGCCAATATTTCGCAAACTTAGATTCTGCAAACAAGGCAGTCCGAGCCAAGAAAAATGAAATCGTAGAGGCGGCTGAGAAATTGGCTACTGCCGGATCAGACTCTATGAACGAATACAAGAAGTTACTCGAGGCTTGGAAATCGGCCGGACGCACTCCAGGTAAGTCAGATGATGCACTGTGGTCCAGATTCAAAGCAGCCGGTGATGCCATTTACGCCGCTCGCCAGGCTAGCGCAGCTATTGAAAACGTTGAGCAGGCTGAGAACCTTGATAAGAAACTCGAACTCCTAAAGCAGTACTCAGCCATTGACCCTTCCAAAGACCTTGATGAAGCGAAGAAACTTTTGCAAGAGCTTCAGAAGAAGTGGGAAAAGATTGGTCGAGTACCTAAAGAAAAATTGCGCGAAGTGGAAGACAAATTGCGCGCAATTGAGAATAAAGTGAGATCCGCTGAGCAAGATCTTTGGCGTAAGAGCGATCCGGCATCCATTGACCGCAGTAATTCGGTAATCACGCAACTAGAGGATTCAATTCAGAAGCTGGAAGCCGAACTTGCTAGCGCAACCGCAGCAAAGAATGAGAAAAAGATTAAGGAAGTAACCGAAGCATTGGCTGCACGTAAGGCCTGGCTCGAGACTGTAAAAGCTGCTGCAAACTAACCGTTGTGCACGCGATACACGTCGTAAACCGCTTCAATCCTTTTCACTGCATTCAAGAGGTGCTCTAGGGTGCCAGGATCACCCATCTCAAAAACAAAACGGCTTAGGGCAACTCGATCTGATCTAGTAGACACCGATGCTGAAAGTATGTTCACATGGTGCTCACTTAGCACTCTGGTGACATCGGAAAGCAGTCCAGATCTATCTAAAGCTTCTATCTGAATTTGAACTAAGAACAAAGACTTTGCATCAGGCGCCCAAGAGACATCCATCAAACGCTCCGGCTGACTTCTTAATTGTTCTGTATTTTTACAGTCCGTGCGATGCACAGAAACGCCTGAACCGCGAGTTACGAAACCAATGATTTCGTCACCGGGAACCGGGGTGCAGCACCTAGCCAGCTTTGCCATTACATCAGCATCACCACGGACGAGAACACCAGAGTCGTTAGCCCGGCTGCGATTCTGCGAACGCGTTTTATTAGGCAGTTCAAAAAGGGCCTCCGCAGCCTCTGCATCTGTGGCGACAGATGAACTAAGTTTTTCCACCACTTGCTGCGAAGATATGTGGCCTTCACCAACAGCTGCATATAGCGATTCGACGTCATTTAGTCGAAGTTGGTGAGCAAGATCAAGCATTGATTCAGATGAAAGAATCTTTTGCAGTGGAAGATTGTGCTTTCTCAGAGCTTTAGCAATTGACTCTTTACCTATTTCGATGGCGTCCTCTCGCCTTTCGGCTGAGAACCACTGCTTGATTTTCGCTTTTGCCCTTGGCGACTTTACAAAGTTGAGCCAATCTTTGCTAGGCGCAGCCTCGGGCGATTTGCTGGTGAAAATTTCAACGGTGTCTCCGGATTGGAGTTGAGTGTCGAGAGGCACTAGCCTTCCGTTGACTTTTGCACCCATAGTGCGATGGCCGACGTCCGTGTGAACCGCGTAAGCAAAGTCCACCGGAGTTGCACCGCCAGCAAGTCCAATCACTTTGCCCTTAGGAGTAAACACGTACACTTCTTTTGCACCGATTTCAAAACGCAAGGAATCGAGGAACTCACTCGGATCCTGTGTTTCTGCCTGCCAATCGCTCAGGTGCTTTAGCCAGGCAAGATCCTCATCGTTTCGCTCGGTGGTGCCGACCTGCTCTTTGTACTTCCAATGCGCAGCAACACCGTACTCGGCTCGCTGGTGCATCTCGTGAGTACGAATTTGAATCTCAACAGAACGACCTTTTGGGCCAATAACTGTGGTGTGCAATGACTGGTAGAGATTGAATTTCGGCATTGCTATGTAGTCTTTGAAACGCCCGGGTACAGGATTCCAACGTGCGTGAATCGCCCCAAGAACCGCATAACAATCACGGACCGAACTAACTAATACACGAATTCCAACCAAATCATAAATATCATCAAACTCGCGACCTCGGACCACCATCTTTTGATAGATGCTGTAATACTGCTTTGGGCGACCCGCTACCTTTCCCTTGATCTTGTTTTCCCTGAGATCCTCTTCGATCTCCGAAATAATTGAATCGATTACCTGCTCTCGCTGGGGAGCGCGTTGACCAACTAAATTGACAATCTCTTCGTATACCTTCGGATATAAAACTGAGAAAGATATGTCTTCAAGCTCCCACTTAATAGTGCTTATTCCAAGCCGGTGCGCAAGAGGTGCATAGATTTCTAGAGTCTCCTGGGCCTTTCGCTTAGCTGATTCAGCGGATACAAATCCCCAAGTTCTGGCATTATGCAACCGGTCAGCTAGCTTTATCACCAGTACACGAATGTCCTTCGACATAGCGACAACCATTTTTCGCACTGTTTCAGCCTGGGCGTGGTCTCCAAACTTTACCTTGTCGAGTTTGGTTACCCCATCGACCAGCATGGCAACTTCAGATCCAAAATCCTTTTCGAGCTGGTCAAGTTTGTAATCAGTGTCTTCAACAGTGTCATGAAGTAGCGATGCCGCAAGTGTTATAGGGCCGATTCCTAATTCAGCAAGTATCTGAGTCACCGCCAGAGGATGAGTTATGTAAGGTTCGCCACTCTTACGTTTCTGCTCACGATGAGCCTCTTCGGCGACAACGAAGGCACGCTCGATGATTGTTGTGTCGGCCTTTGGATGATTTAGACGAACTAGCCTCAAAATCTCGTTCAACTCAGAGGTGTAAACACCATACTTTGAGAAAATTCTGGGCAGCATGCCGCGGAGAGTACTGATACTTCCAGTTGGCGTTGGATCCGTCACGGTTCTCCCCTGCGGTGGTTAGAAGACCCAGAATACCAACTAACGCGCCGCGAGAACCTTCTTGGCAGCTGTAGCGTATTTCGATTCACCTTCGCGCAGATGTGAATAGAAAGGAGCGGCTATGAAGATGGTCGAATATGTGCCAACGATAATTCCAATAAACAGGGCTAGCGAAATGTCGCGAAGAGTTCCTGCTCCTAATAACCAGGAGCCGATGAACAGAATGGACGCCACCGGAAGAACTGCTACCACAGAGGTATTTACGGAGCGCACAAGTGTCTGGTTAATGGCTAAGTTGACCTTCTCGGCGAAAGTGGCATTTTCACTGAATTCGACTTCGTGAGTGTTCTCTCGAATCTTGTCAAAGACGACAACTGTGTCATACAGCGAGTAACCGAGAATAGTTAAGAATCCAATTACTGCAGCTGGAGTAACTTCAAAACCTATAGCTCCATAAACTCCTGCGGTAATGATTAGGTCGTGGAGCAAAGCTAACATCGCTGCTGCAGACATCTTGAGGGTCCTAAAGTAAATTGCCATCAAGATTGCTGCTAGCGCGATAAACACGATTAGACCATTCAGCGCCTTGGCGGTGATATCGGCACCCCAGTTGGCACCCACAAACGAACTGCCAACTTGGCTTGCCTCAATCTTGTAGGCCGACGCAAGTGCTTGACGAACAGCTTCCGATTCGTTATCTGTGAGTTTGTCTGTTTGAATGCGCAGGCTGTCTGAACCAACGCCGGTGACTATCGGATTAGCCTCGGGAACAACGCTTTGAACTGCAGACGTCGCAGTCTGCTGAGTTTCCTGTGATACTCCGGTCACTCGGAATTCTGAACCTCCGCGGAATTCAATTCCAAAATTGAATCCTCCACGAGCAATAGGCAAAATTACTGCTAGGGCAATCATCACCAACGCAACTATGTAAAAGATCTTTCGTTTTCCAACGAAGTCGAACGAGCGCTTTCCGGTGTAGAGGTCGTTTCCAAGTTCACTTAGCTTTGACATTAGTTTTGACCTCCGTTTGCTTCGCTGGCCTTGCGCTCTGCAATGGTTTGGCGTTTAGCCGCTTCCCTTGAGACTTTGCCGCGCTTTGCAGAACCAATCTCGTCAGAAGTTCTAAATTGACCCCTGCCGATGTATGTCTTTCCACCCAATGCCGTGGCATCAAAGCCAGACATTTTGTGGCCAGAAGAGAAGAACTTTGTCTGAGCCAAAATCTGGAGCATAGGGTGAGTGAATAGAGTTACGACCGCTAAGTCGATAAGCGTGGTCAAGCCAAGAGTGAAGGCGAACCCTCGAACGCTTCCCACCGTAAGCGCCCAAAGCACAACTGCAGCAAGCAGGCTTACTCCACCTGATACCAAAATTGTTCGAATGGCTCTTGACCAACCGGCTTCAACAGCAGCGGACAAAGTACGACCGTCGCGTAATTCATCTCTAACACGTTCGAAGTAAACGATGAAAGAGTCAGCCGTAATTCCAATAGCCACAATCAATCCGGCTACTCCGGCCAGAGACAATCGATATCCCTGCCTCCACGACAAAAGGGAGATGAGTAGGTAAACCACCATTGCCGCCACCACAAGCGAACCAACGGTGACCACTGCAAGCCCTCGATACTGGAAAAAAGCATAAACAATCACCAGTATCAGTCCGATGAGACCGGCAAGTAATCCGCCTCTTAGTGACTCCGTACCCAAGGTCGCAGAAATGTTCTCTTGGCTCTGAACTTCAAAACCAATCGGTAGCGATCCGTATTTCAGCTGATCAGCCAGAGATTTGGAAGACTCCTGAGTAAAACTTCCGGTGATTTGTGCAGAGCCGTTAGTGATTACAGCATTAGTTTGAGGTGCAGTAATTACGTATCCATCAAGCGTGACCGCGAATTGATTGCGCGGGCTAGCCAGTGGATAAAGACGAGAAGTCACAGCGCTGAAGGCTGTGGTTCCCTCTCCGTCAAATTCCAGATTAACTGCCCACTCATTGGTAGAAGCTCCGGTTGAAGTTGTGACTGTACCTGCCTGAGCATCGGCAATATTGGATCCGTCAACTTCAACTGGGCCAAGGATAAATTTCTGAGTGCGGCTCGAGTCACAGGTGATAAGTGGTTGTATTGGGTCATCTACCTGCCCTGGCTGTCGAAATTCGGTTGCGCAGCTGAACGAATCGTACTTGGCTCTCAGCTCTGCAGTAATCCAATTTAAATCACTCGCATCCGTAGGAGCGGCGTTCGGAGTTGAACTTGCACTAGGGCTTGAAGACGCCTTTGGGCTTGCTGATGCTGTTGCGTCTCCGCCAACTGAAGCCGAGGTTCCAGCATCTGTGACTAATACGGCGCGGAATTCAAGTTTCGCTGAACTTTTGATTAGCTGAAGTGTGCTATCTGACGGCGTACCAGGAATTTCAACGATGATGTTTTTGTCACCGGAGGTGGTGACAGTTGATTCAGATACACCGGTTGAATCAACACGCTGACGAATGATTGAAACAGCCTGACTCAGCTGCTCCGTCGAAACGGTCTTGCCATCTTGAACCGACGGAGCAAGGATTATCGAAGTTCCGCCTTGCAGATCAAGCGCCAATTCGGGTGCGTAAGTTGCCCCAGGAGTGTTTGTTGCAACTCCAATGCCAATAATGGCGGCGAAGGTGATAATCAGAGCTAGAAGCCAAGATAAACGTTTGCGAGCGTGCTTGGTTACCGATGAAACAGCCACTTGGGATCCTTGCTGGAAGCTACTTGGTCTTTGAAACAGCCGGCTTCTTGGCCGCTGGCTTCTTGGCTGCTGCAGATGCAGCTGGCTTCTTTTCAACTGGCTTTGCTGCCTCAACTGAGCGAACAGCCAACTTGTTAACAGAAAGCTTCGTACCAGGAGTTGATTCAATTACGATTCGGTCGGAATCGCTAGAAATGACTTTTCCGAAAATTCCGCTGGTGAGCATGACAGAAGAACCTACGGCAATCGAAGACTGTAGCTCTTCAGCTTGCTTCTTGCGCTTTTTGTTGCTCATGACCATGAAGAAAATCATTACTGCAAGAGCAGCAAGTAAAAAGTAGTTTTCCAAGGGAAAGCCAATCTAATCGTTGGGGTACCGGTATTTAACAGGCGAATGACGCGAAAACGCATCACCAGCAATTATAAGTCAAAGAGTAGGGATTGCCCTGAAGTTGGCGGATTTAACCCGAGATGCTGATAAGCCTTACTAGTGGCCGCTCTCCCCTTGGCTGTGCGTGATATAAGTCCCGTTCGAACCAAATATGGCTCAACAACCGATTCAATCGTGTCCTGCTCCTCGCCGACGGCCACAGCTATCGAAGTAATACCGACGGGACGCCCAGAATATTGGGTGCAAAGCACCTCAAGAACAGCTCGATCTAGTCGGTCCAGCCCAAAATCATCTACCTCGAAGAGTTTCAATGCGGCCCTGGATACGCTTTCATCTACTTGCGCGTGGCCTTCAACCAATCCAAAATCCCTAACCCTTCTGAGTAGGCGATTTGCAATACGTGGAGTTCCCCTGCTTCGCCTTGCAATCGCGGCAGCGCCTGATTCGGTCAACTTGACTCCGAGCTTTTGCCCGGCACGCAAAATCACGGCCAATAATTCTTCCTCCGAATAGAACTCCAAATTGGCTGTGAAGCCGAATCGGTCACGCAGCGGGCTAGCCAAAAGCCCACTCCTAGTGGTGGCGCCAATTAGTGTGAATGGCTCCAAATCCAATGGAACCGAGGTGGCTCCGGGACCCTTGCCAACCATGATGTCGATTCGGAAATCTTCCATCGCCAAATAGAGCATTTCCTCAGCACTCTTAGACATGCGGTGGATCTCATCGATAAAGAGGACGTCTCCTGATGTTAGCGAAGACAGAATCGCCGCTAAGTCTCCAGCGTGCTGAATCGTTGGTCCACTGGTGAGACGCAAGCTCCCGGAGCTTTGGTTTGCAACAATCATGGCCAGCGTGGTTTTTCCTAATCCAGGAGGCCCAGCAAAAAGCATGTGGTCAGCGGATCGAGCTTGCAGGCGTGCCGCTTCCAAAATCAATGCAATCTGTTTTCTTACATTCTCCTGGCCGATGAATTCATCCAAGGTGCTTGGACGCATTGCAGACTCGAAAGCAAGTTCATTCTGATCCTTATCCGGATTTGTAAGGTCGCTCACGTTATTTACTTAGCCTCGCGAGACAAGCTCGAATAAGTTCAGGCAGTTTCCCTTGCGGATTTGCGGCGCAGACCTCTTCGACAATTGGAGAGGCGATGCGTTCAGTCCAGCCAAGAGTTTGAAGTGCAGAAAGCAAATCAGAATTCATCGAATTGATTCCGTTTGAGCTGACTCGAATTTTGCCAGCAAGCGTTAGATTAATGAGCTTTGCAGTTTTGACGCCAACTCCACTGACCCTCTCGAAAGGTTTGGAATCATCTTCTGTTACGGCCATAGAAATTTCTGCCGGCGACAATGTTGCGATTATTGCTAATGCCGTCTTCGGGCCAACTCCAGAAACACTTCGCAATTGGTCAAAAAGTGCCTGTTGTTCTATCTCCGCGAATCCGAATAACTGAGAACTGTCTTCGCGAATGATCTGAGTGGTAAAAAGAAATGCGGACTCACCAATTTGGTAGTTCGAAAGTTGTGATGACGGTATCTGCACGAGGTATCCGACTCCGGAGACGTCAAGAATCAAGGCAGAGTTTGATTTACTCTGAACCGAACCTCGAAGCGATGCAATCACGCAAAAAGACTAACTAACCTCGACGAGTTTTCTTGGACGCTGCCTCTGACTTGCGCCATGCCTCTTGGGCCTTGGTCAATTCTCCAGTTTCAAGGCGAACTTCTGGGCGGAAACCTGCCGTGATGGCGATTGCCAATGCGTCAGCGGCGTCTGCCGGTTTTGGAACTTCACTCAAGCCCAGAAGTTTGGCGACCATGTAACCAACCTGTTCCTTATTGGCTCTCCCTGAGCCAGTGACCGCGGCCTTGACCTCTGATGGGGTGTGCAACTGAATAGGGATTCGAAATTGGTTAGCCAAGAGCAAGACCACACCCGAAATTTGAGCAACACCCATTACCGTTCTTAGATTCTGTTGCGCAAAGACTCGCTCAAGTGCAATTAGGTCTGGCCTATGCGTTTCAAGCTTCAATGTAAGGGCGATGGCAATCCGACCGATTCGCTCGTCTAGATCAAGTGAAGTGTCAGTTCGGATGGTATCAACATCACAAAACTTGAGACTTCGGTTTTTCGCAACTTCAATGACTCCCACCCCGCAGCGAGTTAAACCAGGGTCGATGCCTAAAATGCGGCGGGACAAATTTAGCCGCGTTCTAGTTCGGCCAGTACCTCGGCCGACATGTCAAAGTTCGTGTAAACATTCTGAACGTCGTCTGAATCTTCCAACTCATCGATGAGATCAATTACCTTACGAGCTGTTTCAGCATCAACCTGCATTGGAATTGACGAAACGAATTCAGCATCTGCTGACTCATAATCGATTCCCGCTGATTGCAATGCAGAGCGCACAGCAACCATAAGACTCGGATCTGTAGTGATTACAAAGTTCTCTCCGCGATCTTCAATGTCTTCGATTCCAACTTCGAGAACTGCATCTAGAATCGAATCTTCAGAGGCTCCACTGGTCTTAGAGACAACAATCACGCCTTTGCGACTGAACTGGTAGGCAACGCTACCCGGATCGGCCATTGTGCCATTTCCGTTTTTGAAAGCCAGGCGCACTTCTGCAGCCGCTCGGTTTTTGTTATCGGTCAAACATTCAACTAAGAGCGCGACTCCATTAGGGCCATAACCTTCGTACATAATGGTCTGATACTCAACCGCATCTGCGCCCCCGCCCGAACCACGTTTGATGGCGCGCTCGATGTTGTCATTGGGTAACGAGGACTTGCGGCCTTTTTGGATAGCGTCGTAAAGTGCTGGATTTCCATCTGGATCTGGGCCCCCAAGTCGCGCGGCTACTTCGATGTTTTTGATTAGCTTGGCAAAAAGTTTGGCTCGCTTGCCATCGATAGCAGCCTTTTTGTGTTTGGTGGTAGCCCATTTGGAGTGGCCAGACATAATGCTCCCGTGTGATGATTTTTCTTGAGTTTACCCGAAGCTAAATACTGTCGATTAGTAGTTTGTGGATGCGCGTTTCACCCGTGACCTCGGGGTGAAAAGAGATACCGATGCACTTTCCTTGACGAACTCCAACTATTCTGCCGTCTTCGAGCGAGGCAATAACCTCAACCCCTTCGTCGACAGATTCCACAATCGGAGCTCTGATAAAAGCGGCGTGTATCTTTCCGGGGACACCAGAGACAGACAAATCTGCTTCAAAGGAGTCATTCTGGTTGCCGAAGGCGTTGCGTTTTATTGTCACGTCCAGGCCACCAAATGACTTCTGTCCGCTTGCCGGATCTTTTATGTTTCCCATCATGATGAGGCCAGCGCAAGTGCCTAGAACTGGCATCCCAGCGTGAATCGCGTCTCGAATGGGCTGGTACATACCAAAAATTTCAGACAATTTAGAAATCGTGGTCGATTCTCCACCTGGAATTACCAAAGCATCAACTCTTGCCAATTGTTGCGGTGTTTTTACTGCGACTACTTGAATGCCCAATTTCTCCAAGATTTTCACGTGCTCACGCACATCACCTTGAAGGGCTAGTACACCTACGGTTTTAGCTGTCAATTACCAACCGCGGTCGGCCAAACGATGAGGTGCAGGAATGTCGTTCACGTTAATACCGACCATCGCCTCGCCAAGGCCTCGACTAACTTCAGCTAGCACTGATGGATCATTGTAGAAAGTCACGGCCTTGACAATGGCTTTCGCGCGAGCCACTGGATCACCAGATTTAAAAATTCCCGACCCAACAAAAACTCCATCGGCACCAAGCTGCATCATCATGGCGGCGTCCGCCGGAGTTGCAACACCGCCGGCAGTAAACATAACTACAGGAAGTTTTCCGGTCTGCGCTACTTCGCGAACCAATTCATATGGCGCTTGCAGTTCTTTAGCTGCAACATACAACTCATCTTCGTTCTTGGCAGCAAGAGCTCGGATTTCAGAACTGATGGTACGAATGTGTTTGGTCGCCTCAGAAACGTCTCCAGTGCCGGCTTCACCCTTAGATCGAATCATGGCCGCTCCCTCAGTGATCCGGCGAAGCGCTTCCCCCAGGTTTGTCGCTCCGCAAACAAATGGGGTTGTGAATTTCCACTTGTCGATGTGATTCACATAATCTGCCGGGCTCAAAACTTCTGACTCATCGATGTAGTCAACACCAAGTTGTTGAATTATCTGGGCTTCCACAAAGTGGCCGATTCGAGCCTTAGCCATGACCGGAATTGAAACAGCCTTAATGATTCCGTCAATCATGTCTGGATCTGACATACGTGCAACCCCACCCTGAGCGCGAATGTCAGCCGGAACTCGCTCAAGTGCCATTACCGCTACAGCACCGGCATCCTCGGCAATTTTTGCCTGCTCTGGAGTGACCACGTCCATGATTACGCCACCCTTGAGCATTTCTGCGAGGCCGCGCTTTACTAGTGAACTTCCGGTAGTTGGCTTGAAATCTGTCATGCCACAATTCTAAGCGCTGTATTTATCCCAAGCGGATTGAATTTCTTCACGGACCTCGCCTAGCAGCCTAGGCAAGGCCTTGGTTTCGGCGATGATTGGGAAGAAATTGGAGTCGTTTCTCCAACGAGGGACAATGTGCTGATGGAGGTGTCCTGCAATACCGGCACCGGCAACTTCACCTTGATTCATTCCGATGTTGAATCCGTGATTTTTGCTAACCCCGCTTAGTACTCGCATGGCTTGCTGGGTTAGCGACGCAATCTCATTAACTTCCTCAGACGTGGCTAAATCATAAGTGGCCACGTGACGGTAAGGACAGATTAACAGATGCCCGCTGTTATAAGGAAAAAGATTCAAAAGCACGTAGCCAGTTTTTCCGCGATGCACGATCAGTGCTTCTTCATCAGACTTAGCCGGAGCAAGACAGAACGGACATTCATGGTCTGCGGGCTGTTGCCCCTCTTTTATATAGACGAGACGATGCGGAGTCCAAAGGTGTTGAAAAGAATTCGGTACACCGGGGAGAAATGAGGCATCTTCCATGCTTACACCTGTGACTTGCTGTCTACAGTTTCAAGAATTCGCGCTATAGCTTCCGCAAGCGGAATTCCGTTCTCTTGCCTGCCATCGCGGTATCGGAAGGAAACAGCACCGGAATCTCTATCTTGCCCTCCGGCGATCAGCATGAATGGAACTTTCGCCTTGGTGTGATTCAAAATCTTTTTCTGCATGCGATCATCACTGTGATCGACTGAAATTCTGATACCCCGACTACGCAGCTGAGTCGCGATGTCATCCAGATATGAACCAAATTCCTCAGCCACAGGAATGCCAACCACCTGTAGTGGCGCTAACCATGGAGGAAAATGCCCGGCATAGTGCTCGGTTAGCACACCGAAGAATCTCTCTATCGAACCAAATAGTGCTCGGTGAATCATTACCGGACGCTGTCGAGTTCCGTCGCTTGCGGTGTATTCAAGGTCAAAACGCTCAGGGAGATTGAAATCCAGTTGGATGGTAGACATCTGCCAGGTACGACCGATTGCGTCGCGCGCCTGAACTGAAATCTTTGGACCATAGAACGCAGCTCCTCCCGGATCAGGCACAAGTTCAAGTCCGGATTGTTTAGCCACTTTTTCCAATGTTGCAGTAGCAGTCTGCCAAACCTTGTCGTCACCAACGAACTTAGGATTCCCCTCTTCCTTAGTAGAGAGCTCCAAATAGAAATCATCAAGCCCGTAGTCGCGAAGCAGTCCAAGAACAAAATTCAATACGTTAGTTAACTCCTGCTCCATGTTCTCAGGGGTAACAAAAAGGTGCGCGTCATCCTGAGTCATACCTCGCACACGAGTAAGTCCGTGGAGCGTTCCGGATTTTTCGTATCGGTAAACAGATCCAAACTCAAACATCCGGAGTGGTAAGTCTCTATAAGAACGAGACTGTGAACGATATATCAAGATGTGGAACGGACAGTTCATGGGTTTCAGGTAGTAATCCTGACCTTGCTTTCGAAGAACTCCATTCTCATCAATCTCTTCATCGAGTTTCATGGGTGGGAACATGCCCTCTGCATACCAACCTAAGTGGCCAGAAATTTCGAAAAGATTGGATTTTGTGATGTGCGGTGAGTAAACAAACTCGTAACCCGACTCCTCGTGGCGTTTGCGCGAATAATCTTCCATCACGCGACGCATGATGCCGCCCTTTGGATGGAATACGGCTAGACCAGAACCAATTTCATCAGGGAACGAAAACAAGTCCAACTCTTGACCTAAGCGTCGGTGGTCGCGCTTTGCCGCCTCTTCTAGCCGCTCCTGATGAGCACGAAGTTCATCTTTGGTTGGCCATGCGGTTCCGTAAACACGCTGAAGCTGTTTGTTCTTTTCGTTCCCTCGCCAGTAAGCTGCTGCGACGCGCGTTAGTGCGAATGCACTCCCAATCATCCTGGTGTTTGGGAGATGAGGTCCGCGGCAGAGATCCTTCCAAATCGTGCTTCCGGTAGCAGGATCTACGTTGTCATAGATGGTGAGCTCCCCAGCGCCAACCTCGGCTGCTCCATCTCCTAAATCTCCGCCCTTTAGACCAATTAGTTCGAGTTTGTAAGGCTCGTTCGCCAGTTCAACTTTGGCTTCACCATCGCCTGTGACTCGACGAATAAAGCGCTGCCCAGACTGGATAATCTTTTGCATCTGCTTCTCTAGAGCACGAAGGTCTTCCGGCGTAAAAGGGTTCTCTACATCGAAGTCGTAGTAGAAGCCGTCGGTGATTGGAGGGCCAATTCCGAGCTTCGCCTCTGGGTTTATGTTCTGAACCGCCTGAGCAAGCACGTGTGCCGCTGAATGACGAAGAATATTGAGGCCATCCTGGCTGGAAATCGGTACTGACTCGACTTTGTCGCCGTCAGCTAATTTGTGGGCTAGGTCTCGAAGTTCACCATTTACTCGCATAGCGACAATGGTTTTTTCGGAAAAGAGCCCAAAGCCATCGGCCCCATCCGTAACCTGTGTGTCTATACCATTTACCGTGACCTTCAAAGTGGCACCTTTCAATCTCTGCAATTCTATCCACGCAGTTAGGCGTGCCTTGCTAGCCACTTGGGTTCGCATGGTGTTTTCTAGAGAGCATGACCGCCATGAAAAGAATGTCAGCCGCAGAGCGCGAACGAATTCGTGTTGAAGATGCGATCATCGCCTCAGAGGAATTCCAGAAGAATTCACTATCGGCCAAGTTGAATTGGCTGAGAGCCGGAGTTCTAGGTGCAAATGATGGAATTGTGTCGACGGCTGGACTGGTAATGGGAGTGGCTGGAGCAAACCCCAACAACACCGGCGCGATATTTATTGCAGGCGTCGCCGGACTCGTAGCAGGCTCGATTTCTATGGCCGGCGGCGAATACACCTCAGTCTCAGCGCAAAAAGACAGCGAGATAGCAGCACTTAATAAGGAACGCCAGGAGCTAATTGACGATCCAGACAAAGAGCTGCGCGAATTGATATGGTTCTATGAGCAAAAGGGACTTTCTTACGAGACAGCCAGCGTCGTGGCGAACGAACTCACACAAAAAGACGCACTTCGTGCTCACGCCGAGGCGGAGCTTGGTATCGATCCCGATCAACATGTGAGTCCGAGTCACGCTGCGTTTGCATCCCTTGTTGCATTTGCGGGGGGTTCACTACTGCCACTACTGGCGGTTACCAGTTTCAACAAAGACACGAGAATTTGGGCTACAGTCACGGCCGTCGTTGTTTCGCTTGCGCTAACTGGCTATGTTGGAGCCAAAATCGGTGGAGCCAAGAGCCTGAGGGCAATCATTCGAAATGTCGTTGTCTCACTACTAACCATGGGCATAACCTATGCAATTGGTTTCCTATTGGGAACCGGAGTCACTGCAGCCTAGGTAAAATCTCCTTGTGAGTAAATTCCAAAGGGTCGACGTCGCCCTTATCGGCGGCGGCATAATGAGCGCCACTTTGGGCACCTTCCTGAATCTTCTTAACCCATCTTTCAAAATGGTGGCTTTCGAACGGCTTGACGATGTGGCGATGGAGAGTTCGAATCCTTGGAACAATGCGGGCACAGGACATGCTGCCCTTTGCGAGCTCAACTATATGCCCGATTCCAAAGACGGCTCACTTCCTTCTCCGGCCAAGGCAATACAAATAAACGAACAGTTTCAACTCAGTCGGCAGTTTTGGGCGTACTTGGTAGCCAAGGGAATTTTGGCAGATCCAAGATCTTTTATTCACTCGACCGCGCACATGACATTCGTAAAGGGCGAAAAGGATGTCGACTATCTGCGTCGCCGTGCCGAGGTACTTAAGAAGCAGCCACTTTTCAAAGGTTTTGAATTCACCACTGATCACAAAAAAATAGGTAAGTGGGCACCACTATTAGTTGCCGGGAGATCTGAAAGCGAGTTGATCGCAGCTACCAGAATCGAGTCAGGGACAGACGTAGATTTTGGCGCCATCACCCGCCAACTTTTTGGGCATCTTCGCGAAGAAGATATTCCAGTTCACACAAGCACAGAAGTAACTAAACTCCGTCGCACACCCGATGGCTGGCACATTACGGCTAAGAATCACCACACCGGAGAAACCTCATACACAGAAAGCAAGTTCGTTTTCGTTGGGGCTGGTGGTTGGGCACTTAAACTTTTGCAGAAATCTGGAATTCCGGAAGCAAAGGGGTACGGACTCTTCCCGGTTAGCGGCTCATTCCTTCAAACCACCAACCCTGAAATCGTTGCTCAACATCAAGCCAAGGTTTACAGCCAGGCTTCTGTGGGTGCGCCACCGATGTCTGTTCCACATCTTGATACTCGCGTTGTTGATGGAAAGGCTTCCCTTCTTTTCGGACCGTATGCTGGAGCTATTCCGAAATTCCTGAAAAACGGATCGATTTTAGATTTGCCAAAGGCAGTTCGCCTTTCGAATATTCGCCCGTATCTCTCGGTAGCCATTCGAAATCTAAGCCTCATTAAATATTTGATGACCGAACTCACCAAGAGCAAGTCGCAACAATTTGACTCGCTTAGGGATTTCTACCCAGAAGCAGATCCCAAAGATTGGAAACTCATCATTGCCGGACAGCGAGCCCAGGTAATTAAGCGCGCTCCTGATGGTTCAGGGTCCTTGCAATTTGGAACCGAGGTGGTTTCATCTGCGGATGGCTCAATCGCTGGTCTTCTCGGAGCATCCCCTGGCGCCTCCACATCCGTGCATATTATGTTGGAGATTTTGCAAAAATCTTTTGCCAATGAATTTCCGAGCTGGGAAAAGAAATTGAAGAAAATGATTCCGTCGCTTGGCGTTGAAATAAATGCAAACCCAGCCCTCGCCAAAAAAGTGCTCGCCGATACCGCGAGAATTCTGAATCTCGATACGAAATAAAAAAGCCCCTCGATTGAGGGGCTTTTGTGGTCGATACTGGGATCGAACCAGTGACCCCTTCCATGTCAAGGAAGTGCGCTACCGCTGCGCCAATCGACCGAGGTAAAACTTGGAGGTGGAGACGGGATTTGAACCCGTGGTTTTACAGCTTTGCAGGCTGCTGCTTTGGGCCGCTCAGCCACTCCACCAATCAAATCGAGCAACCACTTGGATTACGCGATTACATGGGGCTTACGCCCGCTGCGAGCGGATGACGAGATTCGAACTCGCGACCCCAACCTTGGCAAGGTTGTGCTCTACCAACTGAGCCACATCCGCAAATCTTGTTTCCAAGACTTAGATACTCTAACCCAGAAACTGGGCTATTTTCAACTATCCACGCCACTTCCAACGCGGATCAGCACCCGAGTAAGCGAGCTCTCCGTGTTGAACCAGATCGACTCCGGCAATTTCGTCGGTGCTGGTTACTCGGAATCCGACGGTCTTTTGAATGCCACTAGCCAGCAACCAGGAGACAACAAATGCGTAAATCCCCACCGCAACACATCCGATGACTTGCTTGCCGAGTTGTTCGAAACCATGTCCGAAGAAAAGGCCCGACCCATCGGCGAATAAACCAATGTAGAGAGTGCCAATCAAACCGGCTACTAGGTGCACACCCACAACATCCAAAGAGTCATCGAAACCAAAACGGTACTTAGCCTCGATAGCAATAGCGCAGACCACTCCCACAATTGCGCCTAGTAGCAACGCCCAGGTTGGATGTAAATAAGCGCAAGAAGGAGTAATCGCAACCGCACCGGCCACCGCGCCGGTTGCAATTCCCACTGAAGTGGCTTTGCCGTGCTTTAGTTTTTCAAACAACCCCCAAGACAACATTGCCCCGACAGGCGCAGCCAAGGTATTGATGAATGCAAGAGAGGCAATTCCGTCTGCAGCCGCTTCAGATCCGGCATTAAAACCAAACCAACCGAAAAGCAATATGGCGGCACCAATCAGCACCAAAGGAACGTTGTGTGGAACGTGCATTCCCTTGGTGAAACCGAAACGCTTTCCGACAACCAGAGCAACTGCCAGCGCAGATGCGCCGGAAGCAACTTCAACAACCGTTCCGCCAGCAAAATCGAGCAAACCAACTTCATCTACCAGCCAGCCCCCAGCAACGATTTGACCTTCAACCACAGTGAAGTTGAAGACCCAAGATGCCACCGGAAAATAAACCAACGTCGCCCATAAGCCAGCAAAAAGCATCCATGATCCAAATTTGGCTCGGTCCGCAATTGCACCGGAAATCAGTGCGACGGTAACTATCGCGAATGTACCCTGAAAACCTCCGAATGCTAGTTGGAAGCCATCGCCCGACTTTGCCAATGCAATAGCGTCGCCCATGAAAAACTTTTCTGGTGAAAATCCGATGATCGAATCAATCCCGATGAAACCTGCATCAGCTGGTCCACTGAACGCAATTGCATAGCCGTAAATAATCCAGAGAACACCGATGAGCCCTAACGCCCCAAAGGACATCATCATCATCGAAACCACACTTGAGGCCCGCACCAACCCCCCGTAAAAGAACGCGAGGCCTGGTGTCATAAACAACACCAAAGCCGAACAGATGATCAAAAACAATGCGGCGTCATGATTCATATTTACTCCAAGCTATCACGCGCCAAAAGAGAGGCCCCGCGAGGAGCCTCTCTTTTAGAGCGGTTAGAACCTTTCTAATTAACCTCGATCTTGCCCAAAGGCATATGCCTCTTCACCGTGTACAACGGTGTCGATGCCTGCGATTTCATCTTCAGCCTTAACTCTGAACCCAATGGTCTTCTCAACGATGAAGCCGATCACTAAGGCCATAACGAAGCTATATACGAGAACAGCGCCAGCACCGAGCGCCTGAGCACCCAACTGCCCGAAGCCATATCCGAAGGCAGCACCAACGCCGTTACCGAATATTCCAATCCAGAGCGTACCAACGATGCCACCGACGAGGTGAATACCCACGACATCTAGCGAGTCATCGAAGCCTAGGCTGAACTTCAAATCGACAGCTAGGGCACAAAGAATTCCGGCAACTAGACCTAACAGCAAACCCCACACCGGGTCGAGAGAAGCACAAGCCGGAGTTATAGCAACAAGTCCGGCTACAGCTCCCGAGCCGGCACCAATCGAAGTGGCCTTACCGTGCTTGATCTTTTCAATGATGATCCAACCAAGCATCGCTGCTGCTGGCGCTCCGATTGTGTTGATGAAAGCAAGAGATGCGATTCCATCAGCGGCAACTTCTGAACCAGCATTGAAACCAAACCATCCGAACCAAAGCAATGCCACGCCCAAGAGCGTTAGAGGAACGTTGTGCGGCTGGTTGATGCCCTTACTAAAGCCAAAACGCTTACCTAAGACAATTGCGAGTGCCAGACCGGCAGCTCCAGCGTTAATGTGAACGGCAGTTCCACCGGCAAAGTCAATTGCCCCAAGGTTGTATACGATCCATCCACCATCTACAACTTTTCCATCTTCGAGTGTGAAGTTGAAAACCCAGTTCGCTACTGGGAAATATACAATGGTTGCCCACAATCCGGCAAACACCATCCAAGCGCCAAACTTTGCTCGGTCTGCGATAGCACCTGAGATTAGAGCCACGGTGATGATGGCGAAAGTAGCCTGGAAAGCCACGAATGCCAGTGATGGAAACGCGGTTCCCTCGGCTGGATTCAACGAACTTTCAACTTGGGCATTTAGGCCGATGGCCGAAGTATCAATACCAAACCAGCCGTCGATTCCAATGAAGCTACCTGAGCCAGCATTTGAAAACGAAATTGCATAACCGTAAACAATCCAAAGAACCGCAATAAGTCCGAGCGATCCGAAGCTAAGCATCATCATGCTAACCACGCTCTTGGCCTTGACCATTCCTCCATAGAAGAACGCCAATCCAGGCGTCATTAGCAGTACTAGTGCCGCGGCTATCAGAACGAAAGCCGTATTTCCCTGATCCATTTGTTTACCTCTCTCTAAATAAACAAAAACAACGCCACCAGTTGTGGCACTGCATTAGTTTCTTAGAGAGGTATTTCAAGAAGTGAATCGAAATGTTTCGAGTTTGTAAAACATCTATCCGGCTAGCGCACCCAGGCGCGAGATGGCGCGCAGATATTTCTTTCGATAACCACCGTTCAAGTGTTCCTTGGCAAATACTTTTGTGGTGTCCAGGCCCGAACCCCTAATCCCCACCTGCTGTTCGTATGCCCGGTCAACAAATGAGACAAATCGCAGCGCAACGGCCTGATCCTTGAGTTCATGCACTTCCAGCAGACCTAATCTTTGGATACCTTCAAGAATCAGTCCATACTTCGACGGATGAACTAGCGCAAGATGCCCTAAAAGTTCGTCAAAATTATTCAAAGCACTGTTTTCATTAAGTGCAAGCCACTTAATGATTTCCTCTTCGCTAAAGTTACCTGCTGAGGCGTCGATGGGCCTGTGCCTGTGGTCTTCGCCATCAATTCGCAGCATCAGGAATTGATCAGAGATTCCATGAATCTCCCTTTGAAAATCTTCTGCGGCAAATCTTCCCTCCCCAAGCGCATTTGGCGGAGTATTTGAAGTAGCGGCAAATTTAACTCCCTTGGCAGAGAGCTCATTAAGTAAACGAGACATCATCATGGTGTCCCCTGGATCATCAAGTTCGAATTCGTCGATACAAATCAGGTCGAACTTAGATAATGCATCTACAGCTTTTGAAAAGGAAAGTGCACCAATCAATGAAGTGAAGGCAATGAATGAACCAAATGCCTTCTTACCTTTGAAACTATGAAAGGTTGCGGCCAGCAAATGAGTCTTGCCAACGCCAAAACCACCATCCAGATAGATGCCGATCTTTGAACTTTCCTGTTTCGAAAAAATGCCCTTTTTACCTGTCTTTCCACTCGCGAAATTTGAGGCTGCTTGAAGCGCTGTGGCCTGACTTTGGAATTCGGCGTGGGGTATGTAATTCGAAAAACTTGCTAGCTCAAACTCCCTAGGTGGAATCAAATCCCTAAGTAGCCGCTCGGTACTGGGCTCAGGTAGCCGATCCGTGAGTGACTTGAATCCTGGATTTCTTGCCAATTCTTACCTCATGTCTGGCGCTATTTTCAATCAGCATTTAGCCTAGATGGAGTAGGTCTAAAAACTAGAAAGCGATGACAAATGCCGGTTGGCTTCGATGAGTCAGTAAAGTTCTCTCAGTACGCTTACCCTGAGGTTCTAGTCAGCACCGAATGGTTGGCCAAGCACCTCGATTCGAAAGATTTGGTAATCGTCGAATCCGATGAAGATGTGCTTCTTTACCAGACCGGCCATATTCCCGGTGCGGTCAAGATTGACTGGCACACGGATCTAAATGATCCGATCACCCGTGATTATCTAGACGGAAAAGCTTTCGCCGAATTACTCGCTAGCAAAGGTATTGCACGTGATACCACGGTCGTTATCTACGGAGACAATAAGAACTGGTGGGCAACATACGCTCTCTGGGTTTTCAAGCTGTTTGAGCATCCAGATGTCAGAATCCTTGATGGAGGTCGCGAGAAGTGGGTTGCCGAAGGCAGGCCATTGACCACTGAAACACCGTCAATCGTCCGCTCAGAATATCCGGTCGTAACTCGAGATGACAAAACCATTAGAGCTTTTCGAGACGATGTTTTAGCACATCTCGGTGGCCCACTCGTTGATGTACGCAGCCCGCAAGAGTATTCGGGTGAACGAACTCACATGCCAGACTACCCAGATGAAGGTGCTCTGCGCGGCGGACACATTCCAGGAGCAAGCTCAATTCCTTGGTCAAAAGCCGCTGGAGAACTTGGCGTCTTCCGCGATCGCCACGAACTGGAAAAGCTTTACATCGAAGAAGCCGGTTTGAACCCTTCTGACAAAACCATCGCCTACTGTCGAATCGGCGAGCGATCAAGCCACTCCTGGTTCGTTCTTAAGTATCTGCTCGGTTTTCAAGATGTACGCAACTACGACGGCTCATGGACAGAGTGGGGAAGCTTGGTAGGAGTGCCAATTGCTAAGGGTGCCGAACCAGGAATATTTGTCCGGTAGCCTCGTCTGGTGAGTATCACTGAGCAGGCTGCAGAAATAATCGAAGAACTGAATTCGATTGATTCCAAAGACCGACTAGAACTACTGCTGGAGTATGCGAATAGCCTTCCAAATTTGCCCTCCAGATATCTGGACCATCCCGACCTTCTCGAGCGCGTAGAAGAATGCCAATCCCCTGTCTATCTGTTTGTCGAAGTCAAAAATGATATCGTCAGCGTTTTTTTGACTGCACCGGAAGAAGCACCAACCACACGCGCATTCGCAACCATTCTTCAAAGAAGTCTTGATCAACAATCTGTCAAAACCATAGCTGAATTTGATAACGACTTTCCCGATCGTTTGGGCTTAAGCGCCCTGGTAAGCCCGCTCCGCATGCGTGGAATCAGAGGTATGTTAGCTCGCATCAAACGCCAAACATTTGAAAAAAGTGCCTAGCCTAAAAGACATTTTGATGTCGCAGACTCGTTTACATGGAGTGCGAAGCAATTTCGTAATTGACCAGAATGGGAACTATATAGACTCAACCGGTTCAAGTCGAGGTCTGAGCAATGAGTTCGACTTAGAAATGCTCAAGAAATTGAGATCATTATCGGACTTGATAATTACCGACTCCGCCACATCAGCTAAGGAAGGTTACAAGCCCTCTAGATTTGCTCCAATTGAGGTTTGGTCAAGTTCGGGGAATTTTAGCGGGCGACCTTCCCTCGAGGGTTTAGAGAACAAGACCGTGCCTAACCCCGGTGAAGAACTGACACAGAGAAAAAAGCGATTCAAATCGATACTGCTTGAGTCAGGACCAACGCTCACCGGAATATTGGGACAACACGGCCTTATCGATGATCTAAGAATTACGGTTATCGGAGCTGAGAATGAGGCCTCCGCAGCACAAATAAGTACGAAATTCCGAAACAGGCTGAACCTTGAATACCTTAGAAATTGCAGTGTCCAAGTTCATGAACGTACCTACTTTTTCACCTTCATTCGGTGAGCCTATGCCTGCCAACTTCAGCGGGCTTATATCCTTGTTTCATGTTTGAATTTGAGGAACCAGCACAGTGCGCACCTGAATTTGCCGCAGCTTTGCTATCTCTCAAACAGAGCAATCTCAGGGAAGAGCTCGAACTTGTTCAACTGGCCTCTCCACAAGACATAGCCGAGCACTCGCTTGCTTTTTCAGCTGAGCTGAAGTCAGATACCTCTGAAGTTTCGGGAAAGCTTGGCACGGGTCGCTTTGTAGTATTTTGGTCTCCAAAACCGCAAGAGAACTGGACCAGCAACTTTAGAGTTGTTTGTTTTGCCAGATCACCACTTGAAACTGACATTGGCCGCGAGATCGACGGCGTGGATGTAACTTGGGAGTGGCTGACAGAAGCTCTTTCAAATTCCGGAGCCGAGCATGCTGCTCTAGCTGGAACCACGACACGAATCATTTCCACGGGGCACGGCCTGATGGATCAGCAAAGTGAGCACTCAGAGATCGAAATTCGTGCGAGTTGGTCACCGGCAACCACGGATCTTCGAAGACATCTAGAGGCATGGCAAAACCTTGTTTGTGCGATGAGTGGATACTCCATTGCGCCTGGTGTGCAAAAAATCGCCTAGATTGCAATGGAAGAAAAACCTATAACTGCGCTAACTAAATCGCGTAAGCCTTGGCGCCTAGTTCAGGATGAAGAGTCGCTTCTGCACGCTGTCACCGAGCTGAAATCGTATGAGGGCTGGTTCGGCGTGGATGCGGAAAGAGCTTCCGGATTCAAATATTCGCAACGCGCATATCTAATACAAATAAATCGACGAGACAGCGACATCTTCCTCATCGATCCAGTTTCCATTTCGCCATCACTCGACACAACAATATTCGGTGAACTAGCCGAACTTTTATCAGAGGATGCGTGGATTTTGCATGCGGCTACCCAAGATCTGGGTTGCCTATCAGAACTGGGATTGCGTCCCAACCAAATTATCGATACCGAACTTGGCTCAAGAATTGCAGGGCTACCTCGAGTTGGATTGGCATCCGTTGTTGAGCATTTTTTAGGCATGTCTTTGGCTAAGGAACACAGTGCAGTCGATTGGAGCACCAGGCCACTAGAACAGTCTTGGCTTGAATATGCTGCTCTTGACGTTGATGTGTTGCATGATCTTGCGGAAGGCTTGCTGGCCGAGCTTCAAGCCCAGGGAAAACTCGGTTTTGCCGAGGAAGAGTTTCAAAATCTTCTAAGCTTCAGCCCGAAACCCGAGAAATTGGACAAATGGAGGAGTATCAGCGGTTTGCATGAAGTCAAGGATGTCAAGGGCCTAGCAATTGCGAGAGCACTTTGGCAGGCGCGCGAAGGGTTGGCCATAAAGCTCGATGTTGCTCCAGGCAGACTCCTGCCAGATACATCGATATCGCACGTAGCCAAAAAGCAGACTTCAAGTCGGCCTGAGTTAGCCAGTGATAGAAGTTTCTCCGGTAGGGCTAGTCGGAGTTATCTAGACACTTGGTGGGACGCTATAGAAATTGGTCGCAACACGAAAGACTTGCCTCCCCTTCGTTTGCCTTCTTCCGGTATCCCAAACCACAGAATTTGGCC